>ERZ1740052.12-NODE-12-length-134329-cov-12.792566_pt1 | contig 134329 bp, 124 predicted proteins | sample MGYA00581750_ERZ1740052 | MGnify/ENA primary metagenome ERZ1740052 (study PRJEB43018, sample SAMN04849743) | marine metagenome | isolation source: floating plastic debris | place: Pacific Ocean | collected 2008-08-30 | study: EMG produced TPA metagenomics...
TCTCCAGTTTCACCTTTATCACCGTCAGGGCCTTTGGCTCCAGCAGCAGCGATATCTGAAAGCGGAACGGATAAGGTACCATTTGAATCAGTAATTTCTAAGTTACCGTTATTTATTACGAAGGATGTGTTTATTTCATTTTGAGGATCATTATCATTATCTGAAATTAATGAACTTAAATCAACAGTGTTCCCATTACTAATTGATAATAGGTTCGTTGTGGGATCGAAAGAAAGTTGCCCATTACTTGAGTTACACAAGTTATTCCATGTAGTACCATTGAACTGGTAAATACATTTTGTGTCTGTATTATAAATTAATGCACCTTCTAAAGGTATTAAAGCATTCATCTGATTTGAAGAAAGCCTTGTTATTACCAAAGCTTTGTCTAAACTCTCAAGTTCAAGAATTGAGTTATTGTCAATAGAATTAGGATTGTCACCTATTTTTACTTGTGAAAAAGTACTAATTCCTATGAAAATTACAATTAGAGTAATTATTTTTTTCATTTCCAGTATTTTATAGATTAGGGATAACGGCATAAAGATATGAATTAATCTTCAATTAGTAAGAAACAAAAAAATGTAAATAGTCACTTTTAATGTGTGAATTACTACTTTTTTTGTATGAAATGCATTTTAATGTGGGGTTATTGAAGTTTTTTTATTGCTGAAATATATTTTTTTAATTGAAACATCTCACGAATAAATTGTTTAGAACTCTTATATGGGATATTATGAACTTTATGATTTTCGACTGAGATATCGAAGAGAGATTTCCAATGCGTTCTTATTGCTTTTAAAGCTTTGAAATAAGTAAAGTTTTTTGCATCATAAATATGTGTTGGTTCTGCGATTATACCATTTATTTCAAGTATTTTAAACCCAATTCCTTCTTCGATATCTTTGAAGGAGTTATATTTCAAATCAACTCTGCCATAAAACCATCCTTCAATAGCATAACTAAGTTGATTAAAAGTATTTTCAAGTTTCTCTGTGATAAGATGATTACCATTAATAAATTGTGTTCCTTTAGAATGGTTTCCAATTACAGTGAGTTTTATTTCTTTACCTTCTTGAATAATACTTGAAATAATATCCTTATGAATTTCTTCAAATAATTGTATGTATACTCTAGCTCTATTATCTCTTAATATTAAATCTCTTAAAGATGAATTTCCATTACCAGTAACTGAAATAAATTTTTTTAAGGTAATCGAGCTGATATTGCCTTTTTGAGTATTAGGTTGTCTGTGATAGAAAACACCACATTCATTTTTATAGTCTATGAACTCTTGTATAATGATATCTATTGGATAGTTTTCTAAATATTGTTTCAGCTCAATTTCAGAATTAATTTTTTTTACAAGTAAACCTCTAAAACCAATATCTGGTTTGGCAATTAAAGGAAAAGGTATTTTTAGAGTCTCTATTTCATGTATTACTTCTTGAAAAGAAGTATCAGGTTTTGCTAATATAGATTTTGGTCTGAATTGAATTGGAACAAGTTGTATTGTTTTGTATTTACTTTCTGTACCGTTTCCTGAGCTTTTTATAGCAGGATTAGCAGCACTGAAGAAAGCTACATGATTAGCGCGTATTGCTAAATAAATTGCATAGGGGACATTTGGTATATAAAACATTGAAGAAGGCCAATATTCCCAGTTTGTTAGCTTTTTAATATTTATTTTTCTAATCACTATATTATTCTTCAAATAAAACCTTTAAAAAAGATTGAATGGTTCTAAACCCAAAATAAACTGAATATAGTATACCGATAACTCCAAAAAAGAGCAAAAGATAATATATTATTAATTCTGGCATTTCTGTGTATATTTTAGCTGCTTTGAAAGCTAAACTCAATACAACAGGCGAAACTATTAAAAGTAATAATAAGATTAATAATTTTTTTATAGGGGTTTCGTATGATTTATTGGAAGACATATTAGTGAGTCGTATGATTTTTTATAGCATTTCTAACATTGCCATATTTTTTTAGTAATTCTTGGGCTTCATGTAAGGAGATTTTTAACTCTGATGCTAACATTTTTTCACCTCTAGCAACCAATTTATTGTTAGATAGCTGCATATCTACCATTTTATTACCTTTTACCTTACCTAATTGTATCATTGTTGATGTTGAAATCATATTTAATACTAACTTTTGAGCAGTACCTGCTTTCATTCTTGAGCTACCGGTTACAAATTCGGGGCCAACAACAATAGTAATAGGGAACAGTGCGGTTTTTGATAAAGGACTTTCATTATTACAAGTAATACACCCAGTAGTGATATTATTTTTATTACATTCTTTAAGAGCATGAATAACATAAGGAGTTGTTCCAGATGCGGCTATTCCTATAACAATATCTTTGCTTGTAATCTTTTTTTCTAGTAAATCGTTCCAACCTTGTTGCGTGGAATCTTCAGCAAATTCAACAGCTTTTCTAATTGCAGTGTCGCCACCGGCAATTAATCCGATAACCAAGTCATGAGAAACTCCAAAAGTAGGAGGGCATTCTGAAGCATCAACAACCCCTAATCTTCCACTAGTTCCTGCACCTAGATAAAATAACCTTCCACCGTTTTTAAGTTTATTAATAACTTGTTCAGTTAAGGCTTCTATTTGAGGAATTGCTTTCGCAACTGCATCAGGTACAGTTTTATCTTCATTATTCATATTGGTTAATAACTCAGTAATAGACATCTTTTCCAAGTTATCGTAATTTGAATCAAGTTCTGTTGTTCTGATAAAGTTCATTTGGCAAATTTACAATTTATAATCATTTATTAGGAAGTGACATTATTAAATGTAATAGTGTCTAAATAAATGAATCAAAAAATAAAAAATTTATAAAGATGGAAACAATCAAAGAAGTATTATCAAATTTTTACAATTCTATGGCTACTGGTGCTGGAGACTGGGGATTAAAATTACTTGGAGCCTTTGCGGCTTTATTAATTGGATTATGGATTATTAGAATTTTAGTCAAAGGAGTATCAAAAGCTTTTGATAGTAAGCGAGTAGATAAGACTTTACGACCATTTTTAATTACCTTATTAGGGTTTGCTCTTAAAGCCTTATTAGTTATTTCCATTGCAGGTATAGTTGGTGTGCCAACAGCTTCTTTCGCGGCCTTAATAGCTGGTATTGGAGTTGCAATAGGAGCTGCATTTAATGGATCATTAGGACATTTAGCATCTGGTATAATGCTTTTAATATTCAGACCATTCAAAGTGGGAGACTTAATTAAAACCAATAATGCTTTTGGATTTGTAAAGGAAATTTCAGTTTTCGTTACAATTATAGAAACATTTCAAAATGAGACTGAAATCATACCAAATTCAGCTATTACTTCAAATAAGATAACTAATTTAACAGCCATAGGTAACTTAAGAGTAGATATGCCTTTTGCTATTCGTTATGGAGCTGATATAGAAAAAGCAAAACAAATTGTTTTAGACGCATTGAAAAAAGATAAGAATGTGTTAAAAGAAGATGGAAAGCAACCAAGAGTAGCAGTTAATAGTTTAGGCGTTAATAGTATAGAGTTATTAGCATTACCATATGTAAATAGTGATGATTATTGGGACGTTTACTGGGATACACGTCAGAGAATAGTTGAAGCACTAGGCGCGTCTGGATTTGAAGCTCCATTACCACAAAGAGTGGTTACCATGGTTAAATAAAAAACGAAAGTGCGTTTGTAATTTAAAAAGCTGATTAATTATACGTAATTAATCAGCTTTTCTTATTTTCAAAGTGAATATTATTTTGTTTTATCCACTAAGTCTAAGTTAAAAGTATCCGTTTCAGAAATATGAAAATATCCTAAGGGAAAGTTGTCATCGTTTGTTGTATTTACAATGTTACCTAAGATTGTAGAAGGTACAGATTGAAAAGGACCGCCGCCACTTTGTCCACTTTGATCGATTAAGATTCCAAAATAAGTAAAATATTCTTTTGTAATTCCAGAAATTTTAACAGTAATATTGGTAGGAAGTTCAATTTCATCCTCTAAAAAGAAGAAAGAAAAGTTATAGTCAGATCCATTAAAAAAACGATCTTCTAATGTTAGAAGGTTATTTTTTGTGAAGTCAAATAAATAATAATCGTCTTGAGTTCCACTATCAGTAAAGAATATTTCCAACTCTGTTTCGTTACCTGTAAATAATGTTGTATCTCCTTGAACTACTTTAGTAAAAGGTGTTGATTTTATTTTAGTAGCTCTCCCTTTAAAGGTTTGACTGTCGTAAACAACAGTTAGCTCATATTCAGAATTATCTTCAGGAATAAAAGTGGTAGTTGGTTCAAAGTCTCCGTCTGAATTATTATCAGAGAAATTAATGATCGTTCCATTTGATAAATTAGTAACAAATACCGTTGCATTAGTAACCGTAGGAATTGTATCATCAAAATAATCGGCAGATAACCTTAGCTTAACAGTTGTATTTGCTCTAACCGGAGTCTCATCAAAAAATACTTCAAAAGATGCGTCAATAACAAGTTTAGGCGCTGTAGTTGGAACGTCTACGTCTACTACCTTTTCACAATTAGTTAAAATGAAAAGTATTAAAATAGGTAATATAATTGCTTTTTTCATCTTTCTTAAAATTTAAAATTATAAGTAATTGAAGGTACTATACCAAATATTGATGTTTGCGTAGCTTCATTTCTAAATGTATCTTGATTTTGACTGAAGGATAATGAAGCAGCATTATCTCTACCATATATATTATAGATACCAAAAACCCATTCTCCTTTCCATTTTCTGTTTTTATTGCTTGAAGGTGTTAATGTAGCAGAAATATCTAATCTGTGGTAGGTTGGAAGTCTATCAGCATTTCTTCTATTACTATCATACAAAGGAACATTAAGTCCTTGTACTTCGTATTGTCCTACAGGATAATTTGTAGGTTGCCCCGTTTGAAAGATAAAATTAGAGTTAAATTTCCATTTATCATTCAATTCATACGTGGTATTTATAGAAATATCATGTGTTTTATCAAATGGTGTACTGTACCAGTTGCCATTATTAATTCCTGGTTCATTTGGCGTTCTACCTGCTGTTAACTGCTCTGATCTCGACAATGTGTAGGATAACCAACCAGTAAAATTTCCTTCATTTTTCTTAAATAGCACTTCCAATCCGTAGGCTCTAGCTTTACCATTTAAAATAATTGTTTCGATTTCGTTGTTTGCAATTAAATCACCACCATTTATATAATCAATTCTATTTCTGATGTCTTTGTAGAAAACTTCAGTTTCCAAAGAGTAATCTCCATCTTTTATAGATTTGAAATATCCTAGTGCATACTGATCTAGTAGTTGAGGTCTAATATATTTACCACTTGGTGTCCATACATCCAAAGGAGTAGGAGAGGAGGTGTTAGAAAGTAAATGTAAATACTGTACCATTCTATTATAACTTGCCTTGAATGAAGATTTTTCGTTTAGAAGATATGAAAATGAAAAGCGAGGTTCTATATTATTAAAGCTTTTAATAACATCGCTTCTTTTAAATTGCTCGGTGCCAGTTGCTGAAGCTGATTCGTATTTTTTAAACTGAGAATTATAAGTAAGAGGTTGATTATTTGCATAAACATTCAATTCGTCCTGCCCTAAACGTAAAAAGTTACTAAAACGAGCACCATATTGTAGTGTTAACTTGTCACTAATTTTATGTTCAGCTTCGATGTAAGCAGCAAATTCATTAGCATATTTTTTAGTTAGTTGTTGAGTTCTAATTCCAGAGTCTTGAGTGCTTGGTTCAATTTTTCCAGGATTAAAACTTGTATGAATATTGTTAATTCCATATCCAAGTTTGAACTTACTATTTAAGTAATGTTTAAAATCATATTTCAAATTGAAATTACCAATACCAGAATTCCATTCAAAGCCAGCAGCATCTAATGTTAATCCGTAAAAATAATCAGAGTATATAATCGATAAGTTTGAAAACAGTTTGTCTGAAAATAAATGATTCCATCTAAGGTTTACAACAGTATTACCATAATTATTGGTAAAGCTATCATTGATATTAAAGACATCTTTTCCGAAGTAAGTAGATAAAAATAGGTTGTTTTTTTTATCAAAACGATAATTTACTTTACTGTTTAAATCATAAAAATATGCAGAGTTATCTATGTCTAACAGCGGTAAAAATAAGTGAGCATATGAAGCTCTTCCGCCTATTAAGAAAGAACTTTTTTCTTTTTCAATAGGACCTTCAGCTAATAATCTACTTGAAACTAAACCGATTCCTCCTGTTAATTTGAATTCTTTACTATTTCCTTCTTTCTGATAAATATCTAAAACTGAAGATAAGCGTCCACCATATCTAGCTGGTATGCCACCTTTAAATAATTTTACATCTTTAATAACATCTGGATTGAAAATGGAGAAGAAGCCAAATAGATGAGATGAATTAAAAACGATTGATTCGTCTAATAAAATTAAATTTTGGTCGGCTGCACCACCTCTTACATTAAAACCTGAAGCACCTTCGCCAGCACTTGTTACACCGGGTAAAAGAATAATTGACTTAAGAATATCAGCCTCTCCTAAAACCACAGGGATTTGTTTAATAGTAGCAGCGGATAAGCTATTCACACTCATTTGTGGAGTTCTAATATTAAGTTTTTCAACATTAGTCTCAATAATAACTTCATCCAAACTTTCACTTTCTTCAACTAATTTATAGTCTTTGCTTAAACGTGAAGACAAGTTTATATTTTCAGATATAGTAGCATAACCAACATAACTTACTTGTAGTTTATAATTTCCTTTAGGAACAGTAACAGAATAGAATCCATATTCATTTGTCATTGTTCCATAATTCAGTTCAGGTAAGTATACAGTTACACCAATTAAAGTTTCATTAGTGTTTTTATCATAGACTGTACCACTTAATGTGATTTTTTCTTGACCAATTGTATTGATAGAATACAATATAAGTATTAGAAGTAGTTGTTTTAAATAGCCTTTCATTATTGCTTAGTTTATAGGATAAAAATACAATTAATCGTAGAGCCTCTGATGAAACAAAACTTATTTTTTTCTTAAAAAAAAAGACAAATGCATCGCATTTGTCTTTATAAAACTTTATATAAATTAATAATTTAGATCTTAGCTAAAATAGAATTCAAAGTAGTATTTGGTCGCATTAAAGCATCAGCTAATTTATCGTTAGGCTCATAGTAACCACCAATATCTGCAGGTTTACCTTGAATCTCATTTAATTCTTTAATAATTGTAGCTTCGTTAGCTTTCATAGTTTCGAAAACAGAAGTAAACTCTGATTTTAAATCGCCATTTTTTGTTTGATTAGCCAATTCTTCAGCCCAATACATAGCTAAATAAAAATGACTTCCTCTGTTATCTAGTTCACCAGCCTTTCTAGAAGGTGATTTTTTATTATCTAATAGTTTTTCAATAGCAGTGTCTAACGTATCTGCTAAAACTAATGCTTTTGAGTTATCATTAGAATTTCCTAAATGCTCTAAAGAAACAGCAAGTGCTAAAAATTCACCCAAAGAATCCCAACGTAAATGATTTTCAGCAACAAATTGTTGTACATGTTTTGGAGCTGAACCACCAGCACCAGTTTCAAATAAACCACCACCGTTCATTAAAGGAACTATAGATAACATCTTTGCAGATGTTCCCAATTCTAGTATTGGAAATAAGTCAGTTAAGTAATCACGTAAAACATTTCCAGTTACAGAAATAGTATCTTTACCTTCTTTAACTCTTGCTAATGTGTATTCTGTAGCTTCAGATACAGACATGATTTTAATATCTAAACCATTAGTATCATGATCAGCTAAATATTTTTCAACTTTATTAATTAATTGCGCATCGTGTGCTCTGTTTTTATCTAACCAAAATACAGCAGGAGATTGAGTAGCTTTAGCACGTGTAACAGCTAATTTAACCCAGTCTTGTACTGGTGCATCTTTAGTTTGACACATTCTCCAAATATCACCTTGTTCAACAGCATGTTCAATAAGTGCATTTCCATCAGAATCTACAACGCTCACCTTACCGTTTGAAGCAATTTCGAAAGTTTTGTCGTGAGAACCATATTCTTCAGCTTTTTTGGCCATTAAACCAACATTTGGAACTGTACCCATTGTAGTTGGATCGAAAGCTCCGTTCTTTCTACAAAAATCTAATGTAGCTTGATATAATGCAGCATATGAACTATCAGGAATTACAGCTTTAGTATCTTGTGTTTTTCCTTCTTTATTCCACATTTGTCCAGACGTACGAATCATGGCAGGCATTGAAGCGTCAATAATAACGTCAGAAGGAACATGCAAGTTGGTAATTCCCTTATCAGAATCAACCATAGCTAAATCAGGATTTTTAGCATAAATAGCATCAATATCAGCTAGTATTTCTTTTCGTTTCTCTTCAGAAACTTCATTTAAATTGCTAATAAGGTTACCAAAACCATTGTTTACATCTACACCAATTTCTTCAAAGGTGTCATTATGTTTTTCAAATAAGTCTTTAAAAAATACTCGAACGGCGTGCCCGAAAATAATAGGGTCAGAAACTTTCATCATCGTAGCTTTCATGTGTAATGAAAGTAAAACACCAGTTTCTTTAGCATCCTTAATTTCTTTGTCTAGGAAGCTTAGTAAAGCTTTCTTATTCATTACAGAAGCATCAATAACTTCTTTTGCTAATAAAGAAACCTTTTCTTTTAAAACGATTTCATTTCCGTTAGTATCGGTATGTATAATTTTTACATCAGTAGCATTAGGTATTGTAACTGATTTTTCACTGTGAGCAAAATCATGGTCATCCATTGTAGCAACATGAGTTTTAGAGTCTGAACTCCAAGCTCCCATTGAATGAGGATTCTTTTTTGCGTAATTTTTAACTGCTTTGGGTGCACGACGGTCAGAATTTCCTTCACGTAAAACTGGATTTACCGCTGAACCTTTTACTTTATTGTAACGCGCTAAAATTTCTTTTTCTTCTTTTGTTGCTGCTTCTTCAGGAAAATCAGGAAGTTTATAACCCAAAGCTTGTAATTCTTTTATAGCTGCTTTTAATTGAGGTACAGAAGCACTAATATTTGGAAGTTTTATGATATTAGCTTCTGGTTTTGTAGCTAAATCCCCTAGAAATGCTAATGCATCTTCTACACGTTGTTCTTCTGTTAAAAAATCAGAAAAGTTAGCTAATATTCTTCCTGCTAGGGAGATATCTTTAGTAACGATTTCTATATTAGATGATTTTGTATATGCTTTCACAATTGGCAAAAACGAACGAGTTGCTAATGCAGGAGCCTCGTCAGTTTTTGTGTACATAATTTTAGCAGTTGTACTCATATTATTGTCTAGTTATTTTGTTTGAAGTCTTGCAAATTTAAGTATTACGATTGATATTTTTTGTGTTATTTTCTTATTAATAAGGTTGATTTATTGATAATTATATAAAAAATAAAAGAGCAATGTAAATTTTACATTGCTCTTTATGAATTTATGATTAGAAATCGGAGATTTATGCTCTTCTTTCTGTAATTCTCGCTTTCTTACCAGTAAGACCTCTAAAATAGTAAATACGTGCTCTACGTACTTTACCTCTTTTATTAACTTCAATTTTCTGAATAGAAGGTAAGTTAATTGGGAAGATACGCTCAACACCAACAGTACCAGACATTTTTCTGATTGTGAATGTTTCTGAACTTCCGCTTCCTCTTTTTTGGATAACAACACCTCTAAAGAACTGAGTACGTGTTTTGTTTCCTTCTTTAATTTCGTAATAAACTGTAATAGTATCACCAGCTGCAAATTCTGGTAATTCATTTCTTGTTACAAATTCGTCTTGTACAAATTTAATTAAATCCATTTTTAAAATCTTAATGATTTGACACAAAGCAACATTCACGATTTTCGTCAGAGGTTATTTTGAGAGTGCAAATATAGTATGTTTTTTTGAAAAAGGCTATACAATAATAAATTAAATTTTTGTAAAAAAAGGAAGGCTTAAGATTAATAAAACATTGTTTTTTAAGACAATAATTGGGATATAGTTCACATTGTTTTAAGATTATTTTAATACACATAGAATTCTTAAAAAGTAATTTGGTGACTTTTAAAAGATAGTATGAATAGCACAGAAAGATTCAATTCAAGAACGGTAAAAGAGCGTAAGGAGAATTTTGTTCAAAGTATGATTTTCTCTAGAAGATTAATAAAGAAGGAGGTTTTTATAATTTACAGTTTGTTCTTTTTATGTTCTCTAGTATTGATTTTACTTTATGGTAAGGCAGAACTCCATTTGAGATTAAATAAATTCCATTCTAGTTTTTTTGATATTTTTTTTAAGTATTCTACCTTTTTAGGTGATGGAATATTATTTGGTGTATTGGTTATTGGTTTTTTCTTTATTAAGAGAAAAATGGCTTTGGTATTTGCAGTTAGCGGAGTGTTAACATTAATTATTACACATTTATTTAAGAAGATTATATTTAAAGGAATACCAAGGCCTGCTGGATTTTTAGGTGCTGAAAATTTACATTTAATTGAAGGGGTTAAGATGGCTTTTTGGAATTCGTTTCCTTCTGGACATACTATAACAGCATTTGCCATCTTTACTGTATTATGTTTATACTTTAAAAAATGTGTTTCACAGTATTTATGGGCTACATTAGCAATTATAGCAGGAATATCTAGAGTATATCTTTCACAGCATTTTTGGATTGATATCTTTGTAGGATCAGTTTTAGGGATTATAATAGGTTTTATAAGTATGAACTTATTTTTTCCCATGAAAAAGAACGATTTTCAATGCAGCTAACGTATAAACAATCTACTTTATTACTTATTCTTTTTGGTACCTTTTTAAGGGTGTTCTTAGGAGGTAGTTTAGAGTTTGGAAATGATGAAGTATATTACTGGCTATACGCTAAATATCCAGATATTAGTCATTTTGATCATCCAGGAATGGTCGGAATTTTTATTCAATTTTTTACAGTAAATCTAGCTTTTGATTCTGAGTTGGCCATTCGATTGGCCTCAATAATTCCTACCAGTATCAGCATGTATATGATATTCTTAATCGGTAGTTTTATTAAGAATGAAAAAGTAGGGTTTATAGCGGTACTTTTGTATCATATACATATTTATGGATTTATCATTGCAGGAACTTTTATTTTACCTGATGCTCCTTTGGTGTTATTTTGGCTATTGAGTTTCTATTATTTTATTCAAGTATTACCACATAAACCCGAGAAAACGTCTACTTATAAAGTATTATTAGCATTTTTCTTTGCAGGCTGTGCTGTGTATTCTAAATATCAGGCAGTATTCTTGTTGTTTGGTGTTGTTTTATATGTTGTTTTACAGCGTAGAATATGGTTGAAAACATTCGTTTTTTATTTAGGTTTTATTTTTCCAATTCTAGCTGTCTTTCTAATTTTATATTGGAATTATCAACATGATTTTATTAGTTATAAATTTCACAATGGCCGTGTCTCTTTATTCAGTTTTTCATTTAACAAGAATTCTTTTTTTAGAGAAATATTCGGACAGTTTTTGTACAACAACCCATACATAGTAATTACCCTAATAATGTTAATCATAGCTTTTATAAAGAAGAAGGTTATAGTTAAAAGAGAGTTATTATTACTATTCTTCTGTTGTAGTTTTCCGTTAATAATAGTTACAATTTATTTATCCTTATTTAGAAATACATTACCTCATTGGTCTGGGGTTTCATATCTAACATTACTTCCAGTTTTAGCAGTTTTTATTGAAGGAAGAAATAATATTTGTAAAAAACTTTATATAGGTACATTAAGTTTTTCATCATTGCTAATAATTGCTGTGTTTGTAATTAACAAAGGAATATTTTTACCTGAAAGTACAACAGCAAAGAAAGAGAAATTAGGAAGAAAAGATGTCTTATTAGACATGTACGGATGGGAACAAGCATCAAATAAATTGACTACCTTTTTCAATAAGGAAAATCTTAAAAGTGTTCCTATCATTTCTAATAATTGGTATCCAGCAGCTCACATAGATTACTACATAGCCAGACCTAATAATATGAAAGTATACGGATTAGGCCCATTAAATAGAATTCATAAGTATTATTGGATTAATAAGTCATATCCAAAACTTGGCAACGAAGCGTTGTACATTACTGATAGTAGAAATTTTAAAAACCCAAAAGGCTTGTTTGGGGACGAATACAGTAAAATTTTGAGGTTAAAAACAATACCAATATTACGAGGTGAAAACATAGTTAAATATGTTTTCGTTTATAAGCTTTCTAGGGATTAGCCTTATAATTCTCACAATAATATACCCAAAACTTCCTTATTTTTTTTCCGCGAAGAGAAATCACTATAGGCTTTAATTCAGTACATTTTTCAAAGTATGAAGTAAGTTCAGGAATTAATTGCCCTCTTTTTTCTTCATTTTTAAAACGTTTATCAGAATCTATAAAGAAAGCAGATTTACCATTTAAATCACGAAGATCGTCACCCACATAATCAAAGTGTAAAGCATGTAAACCTATTATATTTTGAGCATAAACTTTGTTGTTCATAAAGAAGTTTAATTCTGCAGAAGTTTTATATCCATCATTAGAAAATACAAATGTGTTTGGTTTTTCTTCCTGAAGTTTTTCTATTTCTACAGCTAATTCTTTCCAACCTACCCAAGTATCGTCACTTTTTATAGGAACAACATAAAAGAGTATTTGTATTGAAACTAAAAGGTGTATAATTATTGAAATGATTATCTGATATTTAAGTAGTTTTTTTGTGAAGAACATACTGGCAATAATAATTCCGGTAATGTAAGAAGGCATCATCCAATTTAGTTTAACCCAATAAATAGGGGTTAATAGAAAGAATCCTAAAAAAGTTGGAATAAAAAAGGCAAGTAAGAATAAAGTTTTATTACTTGGTAGCTTGAACTGAGTTATAAATCGTTTAACATATTTAAAGGTAAATATAAAAAAGATACTCAGTAAAATAGGAAGTAGCAAAACCAGTTGATGACCCAATGCTCCAAAGAAAAGTATAGGTGAAACTTTAAATTGAGATATACTACTTGTTCTATTCGAGGATTGGAATAAAAAAGAAGCAAAGTCATGTTGATAATTCCACCACCAAACTGGAAAAGTAACAAGAACTGAGATTACTAGAGATAACCATAACCAAGGTGATATTAATAACCTTCTGTAGCTCTTGGAAAATAATAAAAAAGCTAGTAAACCTAATTGTAACAATATAGCTGTGTATTTGCTGTCAAAAGCAAGTCCCATAGTGATTCCTGCATAAACCCAAGATAATTTCTTTTGTTCGAAAATAGCTTGATATAGAAACAGAACACTTAAAGTCCAGAATAATAATAAAGGTACATCTGGAGTCGAATTAAAAGATAAGATTGATATAAAAAACGTAGAAGTAATTAAAATAATTGACTTCTTTAATTTTTCAGCAGATAAAAAGTACGAGGCTAATTTGTAAAAGCTAAGAAGTGTTAAGGATGTTATTACAAAATCCGCAAACTTGACAACAAAAATAGATTTACCAAAAATGAAAATAAATAAGCGTAATATATAGCCTATCATTCCTGGATGGTCAAAGTATGACCAAGATAGGTTTTCTCCATAAAAATGATAATACGCATCTTGAGGCATCAATCCCATAAAGGGTAGTAAAATGAATCTGAATAATTGAAATCCAAATACAATACTCAAAGCAGGATATTGCTTTATAATTTTTGAAAGATTAATCATCTAATAAATCAGGTCTAATTTGCTCAGTACGTTCGTACGCTTTTTCTGTTCTCCATGCGTCAATTTTAGGGAAATTTCCAGATAATAAAACTTCAGGAACTTTCATGCCTTCATATTCCGAAGGCCTTGTGTACACAGGAGGAGATAGCAAGTTATCTTGAAAAGAGTCTGTTAATGCTGAAGTTTCGTCTCCTAAAACACCTGGGATTAACCGTATAACAGCATCGCACAATACCGCTGCTGCTAATTCGCCACCTGTTAATACGTAATCTCCAATTGAAATTTCTTTAGTTATATATTTATCTCGTACACGTTGGTCAACACCTTTATAATGACCAGTTAAAATAATGATGTTCTTTTTTAAAGATAAATGATTTGCTGTAGCTTGATTCAATGTTTTAGCGTCTGGCGTCATGTATATTATTTCGTCATATTCTCGGTCAGCTTTTAGCTTTTCAATACACTTTGCTATAGGCTCAATCATTAACACCATACCAGCACCACCACCAAACTGATAATCATCTATTTGTCGGTAATTACCAAAACCAAATTCTCTTAGATTATGAAAATACACTTTAGCAAGATTTTTATCTATGGCTCTTTTCATCATAGAGTTTTCGAAAGGGCTTCTTAATAAATCTGGTTCAACGGTAATGATATCTATTCGCATAATGCAAAAGTAGTAGTTTTTAATTTGAGGAAATAACGGTATTTAATTGTAAGCTTTCACTTCGCCCATACTAAGTACACCGTTTTCTCCAAACGTATGTTTTGTAGGTAATAAAGTACCACTTTCAGTAGTAATCCAATCTTGCCAAGTAGCAGCAACACCATTCATTTTCATACTTGGTACATACATTTTATAACTTACAGGAATATAGTTTTCATCTAAAAACCATAAATACGAATCTCCAGGAGTAGTTCCGCCAGTTGTATATGTAACTAACAATCCTTCTTTGCCGTCGTTATTTTTTACAGCTCTTAAAATACCATCTTCAAATAGTTTGTGAGGCGCAACTAACCAAAAGCTATCGTTATTAAAATAATCTTCTGCTTTCTTTATAGTTTCTTTATTAGCGGTAGTTGATAGTTTATTGTTGAAGAACACTGTACTTTTTGATAATGCATCAGGATGTAAAACAACCTTAACACTATCCCATGAAACATCAACAATATGGTCCTTTTTATTCCATTTAAAAAAACGTCTACCGCCAAAACTCCATTCTATAAACTTTGTTTTCTTGTAAGCATCATGTTTAATCGCTTTTAAAATTTTATTAGCTAAAGCATCTGCAGTTGGAGTAGAAGCTTTTACATCTCCCATATTTATTTCAAGTCCTAATAAAGACAATTTGTGTTTTGTAGGTAATTGAACGCCAGCATCAGTTTGTTTCCAATCTTCCCAAGTAGCGGAAACCCCACCTAAAGGAATTATACTAGTCCACATTTTAAAAGAAGTAGGCAATCCTTTATCATCTAAAATCCATAAGTAAGAGTCGCCAGGAGTAGAACCTCCAGAAGTATAGGTAACCATTAACGCATCTTTACCATTATAATCAACTAATTTACGCTTAACACCAGCGTCAAAAACCTTGTGAGGAGCAACGAGCCAAAAGCTATCGTTGTTGAAAATATCAGTTGCTTTTTTAAGCAGCTCACCCGAATCAGTATTTTTTGGATTTTTAATTACTTCATTTTTATCAGGAGAAATAGTGTTTAAAATAACCCTATTTTCATCCCAAGAAACTTCAACTCTGCCTTCGTTTTTATACCATTTGTAAGAATGATTACCAGGAAAAGACCATTCTAATATTTCAGCATTTTTATACGCTTCATGATTAATAGCACTTAGCATTTTATTTGCAAGTTTATCAGCTTCTTCACCTTTCTTTCCATTAGGTAGTGATTCGTTATTACTAAAGTAAAAAATGGCTGTAGCTACTATAAGGAAAGCTACCAATATTCCTGAAAACTTTAAAAATTTCTTCATTATGTGATATTTGATTTACAAAAATATCAATTTTGAAGAACATCTTATTTGTTCTTTTGGTAATATTCCATAATATGTTCGGGTATTACTACATCAGGAGTCAATTTATCATCTGAAATGGGTTCCTCTGCTATCTGTTTTACAGGTATAATTCCTGCCCAAATAGGTAAGTTTTCATCACTAGGCTCATCATTAATACCTTCTGCTCTAATTTTTGCAGAAGCGTTTTCTATAGTAAATTCAACAATTAATGTTCTGTCTAATTCCTGTTTGGTTATGGTTCTTAATGCTTTCCAACGGTTGGGAACCATAGTATTTATTGTTTTCTCAAGAATTCCCTCTTTTTTTGTATTGTCATCAATTTTTGTGAGAGAACCGAAAAGTGTTACAGATCTGTAATTCACCGAATGATGTAATCCAGAACGCGCAAGTACTAGTCCGTCTAAGTGTGTTATATTTATTGAAGTTGAACCACGTTCTAAAATTGCTAATAGCATTCTGTTTCCTGTAGATCCATGTAAATATAATTTATCATCTTCCCTTGCATATGCCATAGGTATGGAAATGGGATAGTTATCGTAAACATAGCCCACATGCGCAAGAAAGCCAGCATCAATAATATTAAAAATAGTTTCTTTATCATACGTAGCTCTTTTAGCTCCTCGTTTTACACGATTTAGTTTAGACTCTGAATATTTTTCCATAAGAAGAGGTTATATTTTTTTTAATAGAATATTATTTGGGTACCCTGTTTTATGAATATAAAAAGTATGTGTACCCTTACTAATGAAATTATTTTTTAGGTAGAAGTTAATGGCGCGATCATTTTTTTCATAAACATATAACCATAGGTATTTAACCCCAAGTTTTTTAGTTTCTTCTAGAACTACGTTTAAAAGTTGATAACCAAGTTTCATGGCTATAAAATCATTCAGAACATATAATTTATCTAGGCAACAGGCTTCTTTTACGCTAATAATGTCATTTTGCGAGTTTAGGATTATTTTCGCGTAGCCAACAGGAAAGTCATCTACATAAATGATGAAATACATATTATTTTCATTTTGTAGATTTTCTTTAGTTTTTTCAATAGAAAATGTTGTCTCTAAATAGGCAAGCAAATCAGATTTGTCATTAATATAATTTCCATGAGATTCATTAAATGTTACCCTACCCAGTAAGGATAAGATTTCGTAATCGTTTTTTGTAGCTGTTTTAATACTAATCATGACTATCGTTTTTTTGGAGCGATATTTTTATGTTTTTCGATGGTGTTTTTCAAGATATTTAAATCTTTTGGTTTAAATATTTCTTTGGTACTTGCAGGGTATTTTAGTATCATTTTTTGTGGGCGTATTGGTCTGTCTACAAAATTTCCATTACAACTTGGGCACACGTTTTCAAAAATACTAATAGCACAATCTCTACAATAGGTACATTCAAAAGAACAGATCATGGCATCAGTTGAAGTGTTTGGTAAATCTTTACCACAATGTTCACAGTTAGGTCTTATTTCTAACATTATAAGTATTTATTTTTAATAGTTTCAATATGCCAAATATTATGACCTGGAATTACAAAAGCTGCAGCTCTTGCTGATATTTTAGATTGATTTGAGTTTCCAATAAAACATAAATCTGTGTTCTGTAAGGATTTTAAAAGTTGTATTGAGTTCATTCTACTGATTTCAAATTCTGAAATAAGTTCATCGATAGTTTTATGATTGGCGTTTGAGGGTTGAACATAGATGTTCTGATCGAATCCAGCCAACGCTGTTTCATCTCTTCTAGCAATTCTAAAACATCGGTACATAAAAATACGTTCTGTATCAATTAAGTGTTGAAACACTTCTTTTACACTCCATTTTTCAGGTTGATATTTATACATGAGTTTATTATCAGGAACTTTTGAAAAAAAATCGATTGTAAGTTCTTTCCCAGCGGAGAAACTTTCAATAAGTCCGATGGTATCCGGAAGTTTATCAATATATCTTTTATAATATACATCATATTCAGTAGATTTTAAATCAGTTTTTATCATTTGCTATTAATTTCAATTCAAAAATAATATCTTTATGGACTATTGTTATAATCCAGAATATAAATATTAAATAGTCCAGATGTTTCCATATAAAACTACTTTTATATTAAACCGAGCTTCAACACAACCTCTGTATATTCAGTTATCAAATCAATTTATTCAATTGATTAAAGACCAGAAGTTAATAGCTAAAACTAAATTACCAGGAAGTAGAATTATGGCTAAGCTATTAGATGTTCACAGAAAAACAATTGTAGCTTGTTATGAAGAATTATCCATTCAAGGTTGGGTTGAAAGTATTCCTAAAAAAGGTACATTTATTCATAGTGAATTACCAGAATTAAAACGAAGAGATTTTAAAGTTGAAAAAAAGAAAGTAGATCAGCCATTTCAGCAAGGTTTTGAATATTATAAAAATTTAGATTTAATACCCGTCACTACACATAAAAAAGAAGGTTATATTACTATTAATGACGGAGTTTCTGATGCAAGATTAACACCAGTGAATGAAATTGCGAGAACGTACCGAAGAATTGCAGGGAGAAGCACTATTCATCAAAATTTATCTTATGGAACAACTTATGGAAATGATAAATTGAGAGAAACTTTGGTTAATTATCTTAATGAAACAAGAGGATTACGAATTAAAAAGGAGAATATAATGATTACTAGAGGTAGTCAAAATGGAATCTATTTATCGGCTCAATTGTTATTAAAAGAAGATGATGTTATAGTTGTTGGAGAAACCAATTATGCATCAGCAGATTTAACGTTTAAAAGTACAGGAGCTGAACTTCACAGAATTTCAGTTGATAAATGTGGTTTGGTTATTGAAGAGTTAGAAGATCTGTGTAAGCTTCAACAAATAAAAGCAGTATATGTAACCTCACACCATCACCATCCAACTACGGTAACCCTGTCAGCACAAAGAAGAATCCACTTGTTGAATTTAGCAAAGCAATATCATTTTGCAATACTAGAAGACGATTACGATTATGATTTTAATTATAATCATGCTCCGATTCTACCTTTAGCTAGTCACGATACTCATGGTAATGTCATTTATATAGGTTCGGTGTGTAAAACTGTAGCACCAGCTTTTAGAGTTGGTTATTTAATAGCTAATGCTGATTTTATAGATGAAGTTTCAGGCTTAAGAAGGATAGTAGATAGGCAAGGAGATGAGTTGTTAGAGTTGACATTTTCAGATTTTATAAAGTCTGGCGAATTAGATGCACATATCAGAAAAGTAATGAAGTTATATAAGAAGAGGCGCGATTTATTTTGTGGTGAATTAAAAAAGCGATTACATAAATACATAGATTTTACAATACCGAAAGGAGGAATGGCAGTTTGGGTAGTATTATCAAAAAAGTATACATGGGAGCAAGTTGCTAAAGAGGCAGAAAAACAAAAGTTAATGTTTGGAAATGTGACACGTTACGATTTAATGAGAACAAATCATAATGCTATTCGCATTGGATTTGCGAGTTATAATGAAAGTGAAATACTTGATTTAATAACAAAATTAGAGATTACGATGCATCAACTTGAACATTTGGAAAAATTCGACTAATTTTTTTTGGTATTGCTGAGGTTATTGTTAATTGTTTTTGAGTTACAGGATGTATAAAGTCAAGCTTATAAGCGTGAAGATACAAGCCATTGCCATAAGAAATTAAATCTTCTAAAAAATAATCTTTATCTCCTAAAATAGGAGTGCCAATTTCAAATAAGTGTTTTCGTAATTGATGCTTTCTGCCAGTTTTTGGTTCTAGCCGGACTAAATTTAAAAAACCAAAACGTTCGGAAGTAACTGAAGCGATAACGGTGTATGTTGTTAATGCTTCTTTTTCATCTATCGGGGAGTTGATTATTCCTTCAGAATCCATAGTTCCTAAAGTAACAGCAAGATAGGTTTTCTGAATTCTTTTGTATTCAAATAATTTACTTAAAGCAATTATTGTACTACTCGTTTTACCAGTAAGTAGTAATCCACTTGTAGGATAATCTAATCGATGCACAGTTCTGGGAGCTACGGCATCTTTCTGCGAGCTTTTTTGTACGTTTTTAGCTAAAGCATTTTGAATAGTAGCAAAAGAGTTTCCATTTACAAGTATTCCAGCGGGTTTATGTATAATCGCTAAATGATCATCTTCGAAAATAACATTCAAGGGAAAAATAAATTCTTTGACATTGCTGTTTTCTTCTTTATATAATTCGATGAGTTCATTTCCTTTAATGAATATGGCAGTTGATGCAACCGAACCATTTACGTATACTAATTCTTTTTTTATAGCTTTCTTAAATCCCGACCTTGTTGGTTTTGTAGCAAAAATACCAATACCATATTCTTGCAGTCGAATAGGTTTTTCTAATAAAGGAACCAAGTGCTTTTCGAGTAAAATCATTTAATATATTATGGTTAAAGGTTTACAAAGATTCTAAAACTTATTTATTTTTTTACTTAAATATCAAAAAATATACTTCATGCCTGTTTTATGTACACTTAGGACAATTTTAGAAAAACAATATGTATAAATTTCTACATTTAGATTAGTAAAGTTCATTAAACTTTATGAAACATCAAATGAAATCTATTAATAATAACGGGTCCCCTCTTGAAAACAGATAATTATATCATAGTAGCGTCAGACGATAGTACCACGCTTTCGAAAATAGTAAATGAGCTGGATAATTTATACGATTACAGTAATGTAACTGTTAACTCCGTGAAATTGCTTAAACAATTATTGACTTCCATACAACCGAAGCTTATCGTTTTTAATTTTAAAAATAATGAGCTTAAGTTAAAAATGTTAATGGACTCATACAGTGGTTCTTTACCACCTGTTTTATGTTTAACAAACAGATATGAAAAGTTTCATTTCATCCCAAAAAATATTTTACTTATTGCACATTCTTTAGAGAGTAGTTTACAAAACAGCTATTTACTGACTAATGTAAAAAGTATCCTAGCTTTAGTTAAAACTGAAGAGCTAACATTTGATAAATCAATTCCTCAAAGAAAAGAGTCCAGTTTCGCTACAGAAAATAAAAACTTAGCACGTTATGTGCTTGAACTTGACCAAAAGAAAGCTTTGCTAAAAAGTATGATGGATAGAATGAAAGCGTTAAGTTCTTCTGTTGATGAAATAACAAGAACAAGGCTAAATTCTATAATCAATAATATAAAGTTAAATACAAATACGAATCATTGGGATGATTTTAAGGTGTATTTTGAGAATATAAACCCTAAGTTTATTAAGGAACTTTCGAATAAATATCCTTGTTTAACGGTCAAAGACATTAAGTATTGTTGTTATTTAAAAATGAATATGTCTAATGAAGATATTCGATATATTTTAGGAATAAGTAAAGAAAGTGTTCGTACTCATAAATATCGATTAAAGAAAAAAATGATTTTAGAAAAAGAGCAAGATTTAAAAAGTTATATCAGTTCTTTTTAAAAATCATTAAGAATAAAAAAGAGTCCTCACATGAGGACTCTTTTTTTGTGAAGTAAAATGACAATTATATTATGATTTTAATTGATACACAGATTTAAATTAATGTTGTCTATGTTTTGTATACGCTTAAAAAAAAGGTTTTAAGAATGTCTATGATTTGTAGATTATGAATTTTAGGAAGCTCAATATCTTGTAATTAACTTTGGGATAACCAAATAACTAACTATTCTTATTAATGATTTCTGAAGCGCTACAATACACTAGTAAAACACTAAACCAGTTTTTAAAAAATAAATTTGGATTAAGTGATTCTATCGTTGTAGTAAATAAAGTAATAGCTCAAAACGGTACAGTTCCTATAGAAAACTCAAATAAAGTAATCTTGAGTTTAATTCACGTAGAGCAAGAAACCACAAAATCTTTCTATAGAAAAAATGTACAGATGGATGATGGGAATTATGAAAATAAACCATTAGACGAGCGATATAATCTATATCTTTTAGTAACACCAAATTTTGAAGACTATAATGAAGCATTAAAATTTTTAAATTCAGCTATACAGTTTTTTCAAATAAATGGTGTGATGAATTCAAGTACATCTTCAGTTATACCAAAAGGAATTAAACGTTTAGAGTTTGAATTTGAAAAAGGAGATGGTTACTTACAAATGCATAATTTATGGAGTGCATTAGGAGCAAAGTATCAACCTAGTATAATTTATAAATTACGATTAATAACTATAGCGTCTGATGAGGTTAAAGGTTTCGATAAGTCAGTAATTGCAACATCTAATAAATTGATAAGCGGTGATGAATAATTATCGTAAAATATTCGGTGTAGAAATATTTCATAGTTATTATGAAAATAATCTATGTACAGGTTTAACATATCAGCCAGATGAAGCAACTAAGTATTTGATGAAAAGATTTTCACTGGTCTTAAAACTCACAAACAAAGGATTTAATTTATATACAGATATTAAAAGTAATCTAGTAGACTTTCTAAACTATCTGGATAAAATAGTAGAAAAGAAAGTTTTCACATTCAATGCAACTACACTTAACAAGCGCTTTTATCAATTTACAAAATTACCTGTAAACAAGCTAGGAGTAATAACCTACAACAGCAATACATCAGTTGAGGTTTCTGATACAAACCAACTGTTACTACAGTCATATTTTAAAGAAGCCAGTTTAGAGAATTTAGTCTTTAGTTTATCAGTAAATTTTTCAGATATCATTGAATTAGAAAATAACAATAAAGAGGCAACTTACAGCATACAATTTGAATCTAGAAGTACGCAATGGAACTATTATATAATTAATAAAAGCGGACAAAGCTTTGGCGAATTATCAATAGAAGAGACAAAAGAAATCAATTTCGAAGGACCTGAAGAAGTGACTTTAGAAAACGGACAAAAAGCACAAATGTTCTCCTCAGGGCCTCAATTATTACAATTAACAGAAATCCCTAATTACAGTTTTAATTTAACAAGCAGAACACAGCGAAATGGAACTTATAGAAGTAAAATAATACTCAAAGGATTACCAAATCCAAATCCGAGTGTATTTACCATCAAACCAGAAAAATCTACTATGATTTCATTAATGTATGTGTATGTATAATTTAAGAATAAGATCAACAATATTAATGTAACAAGAATGTTTTATGAATCTATCAACTATTAAATCTCCAGGGGTTTATATCAATGAAATAAATGGGTTTGGAAATTCAGTTGTACCAGTTGCAACAGCTGTACCCGCTTTTATTGGATATACACCACAAGCTATTTACGAAGGGAAATCGTATGCTAATGTACCAACTAAAATTACTTCATTTAGTGATTTTCAAACTATTTTTTGTTTGCCAAATCCACCAGCACCGGCAGATCCAGCACAGCAATATAGTCCGCAGTACTATTTAGTCGCAGAAAAAAGTCAGCCAGAGAAAGGTGATTATTTACTTATATCGGGGACATATTATTCAATTGTACCAGATCCAAATACAATTTACTATTTATACAATAGCATTCGTTTATTTTACGAAAATGGAGGAGGAGATGCTTATATAGTTTCAGTAGGAGGCTACGGAGCAGCTTCAGGGTCAGGAATGACTCCAGGAGATCAAATTGTAAACCCAAACGTTCAATTAAACGATTTAGCTAATGGTTTAGCTTTGTTAAAGAATGAGCAAGAGCCAACAATGTATATCTGCCCAGAAGCAACTTTACTTTCAGTAGATAACAACGCTACTCTCATGCAGCAAATGTTATTGCAAAGCGAGGAGATGCAGACAGCGGTGAGTATTCTAGATATTATCGGAGGAAGAAATCCAGATCCGATAATGTATATGGATGATATTACTGCTTTTAGAAATAATACAGGAGCTAATGGATTAGATTTTGGTACTGCTTATTATCCTTTTGTAGGAACAACAATAATGCAAACAACAGATATTAATTATACCAACTTATTTGGAGGAGATGTAAAACAGTTACAGCCATTATTAAGTCCAGCTTCAGCACCAAACGCTACAGTAGAAACTATATTATCTAACATAGAAAACCCTCCAGGAACTCCATTAACGGTGAGCCAAAATAATAATGCATTAATAACAGCTAGTAAAACATACAGCACCATCATCAATAATATATTAAGTGATGCAAACATGTTACCGCCTAGTTCAGGTATGGCAGGTGTAATTACTGTAACAGATAATGAAGTTGGGCCTTGGCAAGCACCAGCAAATACATCAATGGTAGGAGTTGTGAGCTTACCAATTAGTCTTTCTGAAACACAGCAAGGTAGTTTAAATGTTGACGCAATTTCAGGTAAATCTATAAATGCCATTCGTATGTTTAATGGTCTTGGTATTTTAATTTGGGGAGCAAGAACTTTAGATGGTAATAGTCAAGATTGGAGATATCTCTCAGTACGTAGAACGATGATCTTTTTAGAGCAATCTTGTAAACTAGCAGCACAAGCTTATGTATTCGAGCCAAATGATAAAAATACATGGGAAGGAGTGAAAGCTATGATAGGAAGTTTCTTAACCTCTATCTGGAAACAAGGAGGTTTACAAGGAGCTACTGCAGCAAGTGCTTTTTCTGTGGAATGTGGTTTAGGAAGTACAATGACTTCAGAAGATATTTTAAACGGATTTATGATGGTTACCATAAAAGTAGCAGTAGTTCGTCCAGCAGAATTTATCGTGCTTACTTTCCAACAACAACAGGCTACTTCTAGTTAATATTCAATCAAAATAAAGAAAAAATAATTTATAAACTAAAATTTAAAAACATACAATTATGGCAGATGATGGAAGTAAAGAAGGCGCAACGTGGCCCATGCCTAAGTTCCGATTTGAGGTAGACTTAGGAACAGAATTAAAAGGAGTTGCATTTCAAGAAGTATCAGGAATGGACGTAGAAAATCAAATTATAGAATACCGTAAGAGTAACAGTACATTATTTTCTACAGAGAAAATGCCAGGTATTGTTAAGTATGGAAATGTAACAATGAAGCGTGGTGTATTTGTAAATGATAATACATTCTGGAAATGGCATGCAGAAATTTCTATGAATACCATTAAGAGAAGAACAGTGCTTATTAAACTGTTAGATGAAAGTGGTAAAGTAACAATGCAATGGCAATTAAATAATGCATGGCCTACTAAAATAACAAGTACCGATCTTAAATCTGATGGAAATGAAGTTGCTGTTGATACTATAGAAATAGCTCATGAGCAATTGATTATTACGAATGGTAAATAGTGATTACGCAGTAGGGTTTTATTTCTCTCTTTCTTTTGGTGGTGAAGATGCGGCATTTAAAGAAGTATCAGGCATAAGTAAAGAATTATCAATTGAAGAAGTAGCAAGTGGTGGAGAAAACAGATTTAAATATCGTCTCCCAAATATTTCATCAAGTAAAAATTTAATACTTAAGAGAGCAATTGTTTCATCAGGATCGCAACTAATTACTTGGTGCTCTTCAACAATAGACGATGGGTTGGCAAATGCAATTCAAACCAAAGACGTTGCTGTCAACCTATTAAATAATAAGGGAGAGGTGTTAGTAAAATGGACGTTTTACAATGCTTATCCGGTCAATTATAGTGTGTCAGATCTGAAATCTCAAGAGAGTGAATTAGTAATGGAAACCATAGAGTTAGCATACAACTATTTCGATATAAAACCAAGTTCAAGTTCATAAAAAGGAGTATAAATGCCTGTAGAAATTAGAGAGTTAATTATAAAAACAGAAGTTCGAACAATCCATAATCAAATAGATAAGCGAATAAGAATACAAGATATATCTGTATTGAAAAATGAACTGTTAGAAGCCTGTAAACAAATGGTATTGACTGAAAATAAAAGAGCAAATTATAAAAGGTAGTCTAGTATGGGAATGCAGTACATGAAAATTACAGGATATACAGACGAAGAATTTAAGAATCCAGTTGCTGGCGAACCTTATAACTTGATGTTGAATCCTGAATCGATAAAATGGAATCGTACTATCGAATATAATGAACAGCATCCTATCGATGCTAGCTCTAGTTCTCAAAAATATAAAAGCACACCTAGTGATAACCTGAGTTTTGATATTGTAATTGACTGTACAGGTGTAGTAGACAGTAAAAGAACAGATTTAGCAGCCGAGATAAAAACATTAGAAGATATTGTTTACACATATAATGGTGATATTCATAGACCTAATTTTGTTAAAATTCAATGGGGAAATGATCTCGTTTTTTTGAGTGTTTTAAAATCTTTCGATACCACATACACACTATTTAAGCCCGATGGAAGTCCACTTCGAGCTAAGATTTCATTAAGTTTCGGTCAGTACATATCTCCGGAAAAACGTAAGAAAGAAGACAATGAGAATTCACCAGATATTACCCATTTAGTAGAAGTAACTCAAGGACAAACGTTGCCTCAATTATCTAATAAAATGTGGAATTCACCTTACTATTATATTCAAGTAGCACATTACAATAACCTCAACAAATTTAGACATTTAAAAGGAGGTTCAAAGTTAATATTTCCACCAATTATAAAGTCAACATCATGAGTTCAACTACAGATATAAAAAGTGGAGGGTTAGTAACATTTACTGTAAAAGTAGCAGGAAATCAAATTCCTGATATAATGGATATAAAGGCAGTAACGGTAGAAAACTCAGTAAATCGCATATCCATAGCACGCATTTCTGTCATCGATGGAGACCCAAGTACGGGTACGTTCGAAGCTAGTTCGTCAAACACTTTTTTACCAGGTAATGAAATTATTGTTGAAGCAGGATATGACTCTAAAAACAAAGTGATATTTAAAGGGATAATTACCAAGCAAAGTATTAGAATACATGGAAGCTTAGGGGGTATTTTAGAAGTAGAGTGTAGAGATAAAGCTATTGCTATGATTGTTGGGAGAAAGAGCCTCACGTTTGCCAAAAAGAAAGATAGTGAGATTATAACCAGTATTATAGGAAACTACTCCGGACTTTCTGCTAATGTTTCAGCAACAGATACACAATGGCCAGAGCAAGTACAGTATTACACAACTGATTGGGATTTCATATTAGCTCGAGCTGAAGCAAACGGACAAGTTGTAACGGTTTTAAACGGAGAAGTAGCTGTTTTTCCACCAGATAAAGAGACCAAATCCGTTTTAGATATTCAGTATGGTAATAATTTACTGGAGTTCAATGCTGACTTGGATGCAATTACTCAATTAGCTGCAACAAAAGCAAGTTCATGGGATTTTACAACACAGAAAGTGATTTCTGGTGATGCAACAAGTAGTTATGCAGGTCCAGGAAACTTATCCTCTAAAAAATTGGCAGAAGTAGTTGGTTTAGATAATTATGAACTTCAAACAACAGCACCTTTACAAGCTTCAGACTTAACAAATTGGTCTAAAGCAGCATTGGTAAAGAGTGCATATTCAAAAATACGAGGAGAGGTGAAATTTCAAGGTAGTGATATCGTAACCTCAGGAAAATATATCACACTTTCAGGTTTGGGCGATCGTTTTAATGGCGATCATTTTGTTTCTAAAGTAACGCACAATATTGCTAATGGAAATTGGACAACAGAAGTTACTGTTGGTTTATCTCCAATTTGGTTTACAGAAGAACCAGACGTAATGTCTCCACCTGCGTCCGGACTATTACCAGGAGTTCAAGGGTTGTTCAACGGAACCGTTAAAAAAATGTACGAAGACCCAGATAATCAATACAGAATTTTGGTAGCTCTTCCTTTATTCGACTCAAACGGAGAAGGTTTGTGGGCTCGATTAGCTAATTTTTATTCCACATCAGGCGCAGGTGCTTTTTTTTTACCAGAAGTTGGAGATGAAGTTGTTGTAGGTTTCCTAAACGAAGATCCTAGATATCCAATAATTCTTGGGAGTTTGTATAGCTCAACTAAAAACAAACCTTACACGGGTTTAGATCCAGATGAAAAAAACACTAAAAAGGCTATAGTGTCTAAAACAGGTGTTTTCATTGAGTTTGACGATGAGAATAAAGTATTTACAATTCAAACTCCAAATAAGAATACAGCCATTTTTAACGACAAGGAGAAAGAGATAAGTATTAAAGACCAAAACGGAAACTCTATTGTAATGGGGCAAAGTGGAATAAAAATAACAAGTGATAAAGATATATCTATTGAAGCTTCTCAAAATTTAACATTAAAAGGAAATCAAGGAGTAAGTATTGAAGCTTCACCTGGAGATGTAAATGTTAAAGGAATGAATGTAAAGATTAATGCAGATACACAGTTATCTGCCAAAGGCTCAGCTACAGCAGCATTAGAAGGTGGTGCACAAACCACGATAAAAGGAGCGATGGTAATGATTAATTAAAAAGACAACTATGCCACCAGCAGCAAGATTAACAGATTTTCATGAATGTCCAATGCAAACACCAGCAGTACCATCTCCAATTCCTCACGTTGGAGGTCCAATAATTGGTCCAGGAGATCCAACCGTTTTAATAGCAAAACTTCCTGCTGCACGAGTAGGAGACATGTTAGTATGTGTAGGGCCGCCAGATTCCATAGTAAAAGGATCATCAACAGTTATGATTGGCGGAATGCCAGCAGCAAGAGTAGGGGATTCAACAGCACACGGAGGATCGATAGTCTTAGGTGCATTTAATGTGATGATAGGTGGATAATCAGTCGATAAGAGAAAAGGAATTTTTAGGTTCTGGTTGGGCATTTCCAGTAACATTTTCTGAGGCGAACAATCGTCTAAATGTTACTAAGTATGAAGATAATATCAATCAGATGATTGATATTATTATGAAAACAACTTTTGGCGAACGCTCTTTTGCTCCACAAATGGGATCTGGATTACAGCAGTTCTTTTTTAGAGAGATGACAGCAACAGTAAAAGGTGAAATAAGGGAAGCTGTACGAATAGCATTACTAGATAATGAGCCTAGAATAAAAGTATTAGAGGTTCTTGTAGTATTTGCAGATATGAAGACAGGCTTAGTAGAAATTACGATTGACTACGAATACAATCAAACAAATACAAGGCATAATTATGTGTATCCTTTTTACTTAAAAGAAGGTACAAATTTAAAAGAGTAGATGACAGTAATAAACCAAAATAGCATATTGAAATCACTAGAGCATGCTCTGGTACCCAATCCGTATTTAATCGATGATAGAACGGAAGAGGATCATCTATGTAATTTGGTAGAGTTTGCATCATTACTTAATTTTTATAATAAGAAGAACTTAAAACAAGGAGATTGGCAACCTTTTTTATTGAAAGATCCAATATTTCTTGTAGCTACTATAGCAAAAACTTCTTTTAAAAAAGCATATAGTTTATTTATAACTACATATACACAATTACAAGGAGTTGTATCTGATTCAGAGGCGCAAGATTTTATAACAAATTCTTGCAATCAACTTTTTGATCAAATCATAGCCATTTTTCAATTAATTGAGCAATGGACATATTACATGTTACGTACTGATGTAGTTTATAATTTAAAAACATATGTTTTAGATCATGTAAAGGAAACTTATAGTGCTTTATTATGGGCTATTTTAAAATTTAGGGAAGCACTTAATTTATATTCAAAAAATATACCAGGAATACAGCCTGTAGCTATTTTCTTGTACGAAAAATATGACGAGAAAATATGGAAAGCAAGTAAAGGTAAAATGCCATATTGGACGATTCTAAACTTACCTTTATCAACTAATGAAGAGGAAAGCAGAGAACCATATTTTGATATTACTTCCATAACTCAACAAGATCTAATAACAGCGTTGTTCAGTGCAGGAAAGCAAATTTTTTCTTTTTTTAATACTTGTATTTCTTACGCTTCGGTAGAGTTGAAAAATTTAAATAAGATTAAAGGAAATTTTCCAGACACAATTTTACTGAGGACTTTCACAAATTTGCTTCAAATATATAAGCAGCAAGTAAATAAATTATCGGATAAACATCTTTCTTTTTATTACAATGCTATTTTAAAGCAGAGCCAACTGCCAGCGAAAGCAGACTCAGTTTTTATCAGCTGTAATTTAGTCAATAAAACAAAAACATATACGTTGCCAAAAGGAACACTTTTTAACGCTGGTATTACTGTTGACAAATCTCCTGTTTTATTTGAAACTACAAGCCCCGTTTCTTTAAATACGGCATCAATAAAAGAAGGATTTACATTAAGTAAAAAAACGCTTTCCGATAACAAATCATTACTATACCTCAATCAGATTCCATTAGCTGGTATACTTTCTAAAAATAAAGAAGGACAGATACAAAAATGGAAAACATTTGGATCGCAAATTAATCCAGAAGGAAGCACAGTAGCTATGGGTATGTCTTTTTCATCTCCAATGCTATATTTAACAAAAGCAGGAAAGCGAGTTTTAAAAATATTGATCACTTTTACTAGGAACTTGGATAGTGTAGATAAAAGTATTTTTGAAAATGACACCACTTTTTACCTAAGTACATCAAAGGATTGGTTTGAAGTTGAGTATGATGAAAAAGTTAAAATAAGCTATCCGGAAACTCAAAAAATACAATTAAAAATAACACTGGAAACAACAGATCCTAGCATCGAAGTATTTAAAAAAAATCCAGATGGTTATACAAGTACCTGGCCAGTTTTTAAAATGTTGTTTTCAAAATATAAAAATTTAGAAAATCCATTAAAAATTTATCAATTAGTAATTAAAAATGAAGTTACAGCATTACAAAATGTTAGTTTATATAATGATTTTGGAGCTTTAACAACAAAAAAACCGTTTCAACCTTTTGGTCCGACACCTAATATTGGTCAGAACTTTATTATTGGTAGTCGAGAGGTTTTTAGCAAGCCTACCGATCAGTTAAAATTGACCGTAAACTGGAAAAATTTTCCTAAACACTTTGATTTTAGTATTTATTACAAAGAGTATAATAATTTCCTGAATAATAAATATTCTGAAAACCAAGAAGAGATTTATGAGAATCAAAAAAAATTAACACAAATATTAAGTGAGGAGACAAACTTATTTAATGAAATTTTTAATAATGAAAGTCTTCTATTTCAAAAATTAATAACCAACATAAATCCCTTTATCTTAATAGAAGATATGAATGCTTCTCTTAATACAATACATAAAATGTCGGGGTATTTAATTGCAGTTCTTAAGGAAGAAGATACGCTTAATTTAGTGAAGAATATCACCATAGAATTATTGCAGATTTATTTTCAAAAACTCATTAAAGAAAGTAACCTCTTAATTTCAGATCTAAAAAAGGTAGAAGAGGATAAAAAATTAACAAAACTATTAATAACACTAATAGAAGCTTCATTAGTAGACTTATTCAAAGAATATTGGTATTTATTTCAGGTATTGAATGAAATGATCAAGAAAGACGGGCTTGAGAAGTTATTACTAGCGCTGATTCAAATTTCACTGACAAATTTCATTGAAGAAAATAAATATTTGTTTAAGAATCTTCATACAACATACACAGACAAGGAGTTTGAAAAGTTATTACTCGGGTTAGTAAAAAAGTCATTGTTAAATCTTTTCAATGAAGATAAAGTGTTGTTAAAAAATCAATTAAAAATTAAGATAGTACTACTGCTGGAGAAATTATTAACCGGATTATTACAAATATCACTAGATTATTTAACTGTACAAATAGAGGAATTATCAAAAATAAGTGACTTTAAAGAAGATACATCATACTTAAAGAATATACAGGGGTTTATAACTGCTTATCAAGCGTTACTCAGTAAAGGAGATATATCAGAAACGTCTTTAATATCTTCTATTAAAACAATAGAAACTCTAGTCCAAGAAGGTACAGTTTTACTAAATGAAGGAAAGATTGAGATAGAAAAAAATCAGCGCTATTTGAAAGCTGTAATCGAAGAAAATCAGGCCTACCTAAAAAAAACAATAAAAACAGGAAACAAGACATTATCAAATATTATAGAAGCACAAACTACATTGCTTAATAATATTACTGAAACACAAAATAAAGCGGCAAATTCACTGGGTAATTATAAAGTGATAAGTACGTCTAGAGATGAAATATTTCAAGATATTTCCGATGTAGAGAATGGAGTATTGAAAGAAATACTAGCTACCCAAGAAGAGTTACTGAACGACCTTATAGATGATAAAAAGTCATTTATAGAAAAGTTGATAGCTCCTATTACAAATATCTTTGCAAGTCATGAAAATGAAGAAGGTTATGTGTACGCTTATTTTTATGATACTGCTTTTAAAATAGACTTTGAATCTTTAACTAATGGTGTTTGGAGTAATTTCAGTACAAATAATTCAGAAAAGAAAGGATCCTCACAAGTACTTTTTAAAACTAAAAACACCTTAATATCTTCATCAAGAGTATTTAGTTTTTTATGTTCAGATTCAGAAAAATGCTCTTTAACTGAAGTTAACCCATACTTACAAAACGAAACTTTTCAGTTTACAGAGACAAGTACAAATGGATTTATCAAAATGCAATTGACAGGGCCTCAAAAATATGGTTTTGGGTTAGATTTATATCCAAAAGTAGTTGCAGCAATTGCTTTATTTAACGGAAAGTTGATTGCTGATAAAGTAGAAGGACCGTTAATAAGTCCACCAAATCCACCCTTTACACCAATAATTAGTTCTCTAACTAGTGATTATAGTGCTTCTGTAACCTATGATTTTAGTGGCGAGAATGAGTATCCTATTGAGTGTTTTTATTATACACCTTTTGAGAATTATCAGATTTATGACGCTGAGAAAGGAATAACGACATCGCAACTATCATTAGGAGCCACAGTAGATGGTGTTCATGATTTATCAATATTTCCAAGATTTGCTGCTCAAGGCGAATTATTATTAGCGTTAGAGGATATAACGGTATCTAGTGAGTTAAACCTGTATTTTGAGCTTACAGAAGCTAATACAACGATGTCAAGTTCAGCTAAAACTTTTAAATATAACTGCTTGACAACAAATGGATGGGAGCGTTTAATAGTAATTTCAGATACAACAAAGAATTTTACGTGTTCAGGGATCATTACCTTAAACATTCCAAGTAGTATAACAACCAAGAATACATTATTTTCTGGAGTAAATAGTTGGATATCGATTGGTGTCGATACGCCTAAAGAGGATACATCTGTTAATAATTCAATATTGGATAGTATTCCACAAACTATTTTTTATAAAGCAAACGGATTTTCTGTACAAAGAGTTATAGCGCCTGAAAAAGAAAAGAATCTTACTACTGAGATCAAAGCAAATACAATAACAAGTACACATTTGCCTACTCCAGAAATAACTAATATTGTACAGCCATTTTCTTCTTTTGGCGGAAAAGCACCTGAAACTAACACACAGAAAAATCAGCGGATAAGTACTAGACTTTATACTAAAGATAGATTGATTAATCCCCAAGATTATTTTAATACGATACAATTAAAATACCCAGAGATATTTTACTCTAAGTCTTTGTATAGCAAACTCTATAAAACTACAATGATCTACGCTGTTAAAAGTATATCTGATGCTACCAAAGCGAATGCTTTTATACCATTAGTAAATAAGTGCGAACAGCTTTCGATTCAAAAGTATATAACTGATAAAATTTCTCCTTTCACCAAAGTTAAAGTATTAAGCTTTGGAATAAACTATATAAAAATAAAAGCAGATATCACTATAAGAAGTTCTTATAATAAAGTAGATACGGCTACCAAAATAAATAATGGAATCAATATTTTTTTAGCTCCATGGATAGTAAGCGATCAAGAACAGCGAACTATAGGAAATACAATAAATACAGCACAGATAGCGACATTTATTAAAAGGTTCGAAGCCGTAGTTTCAGTTAATTCAATTACACTGTCTTTAGGTGAAAAAAATAGTAGAACAGGGGAGATTTATTATTCATTAGAAGGGGAGCAATCACTTTCAGCAAAAAGAAGATCAGATGTACTAGTGCCTTCGCTAAATAATTTAACAGCAAATACAGAAATAAATTACCATTTATGATGCCATTAAGCCACATAGTAGATGAGCAACTACCTTTAGAACTTAATTTTAAGTTACTAAAAGCAAAGGGACTTGCATATATACAAGAGCACAGTAGCACAGAGTGGTCAAATCTAAATCCAAGTGATCCGGGAATTACTATTTTAGAAGAATTATGTTATGCTTTTACTGAATTAGGATATTGTACTGATTTTCCTATTGAAGATGTATTAACCAATGCTTCTAGGGAATTGACAATAAAAAATCAGTTTTTTCTTCCACAAGAAATTTTAACAACGTCTCCTATAACTGTTACGGATTACACCAAATATGTTATTGATAGTGTTTCAGGAATAAAAAATGCAATTGTAAAGGCAAACATAGCAACAGGAAAATGTATATCAGGATTATATTCAGTATCGCTACAGATAGACTCAAATTTTGAAAATCCAAGAGTAACTAATAATCCATTTTTAGATGCTTTTTATGCTTTAAACTCCATTAGAAATATAGGAGAAGCGTTTGCTGTGCCTGGCGAATTAAAAGTTATAAATTATAAAGTAATAGGTGAGTTAACTATTACACAAGGTTATGATGTAAATACTGTTATTGCAGCTATTAACCAGAAGGTTAATAATTATGTTTTTCCTGAAGTAAAACAAGTAGGTTATGATGCATTAGAGAAAGAAGGAATACCAACCAATACGATTTTTAATGGACCAAAATTGAAAAAAGGGTGGATTACTGCAGAAAGTATTCAAGCTAAAAAAGATAGTATTCACACATTTGAAATAACAAAAATAATTCAATCTGTAATTGGTGTTGCTGCTGTAACTAATATTAGCTTTAAGAAAGAAGGAATAAATACTGATATCGCAACTTGTGAAGAAAATCAGATTATAGCTTTCAATTTCTTAGCAGCAACAAAAGATAAGTTAGAACAATTTGAAATTTCATCACAAGGAAAAAATATAACGAATACCTTACATTCTGCATTAGTAACGGAATTTTCTAATTTAAAAGAAGTAAATACTAATATTCAAACAGTAACAACTGTTGAAATGGCACCTGAAATTCCTTCAGGGAACTATAGAGATATAGCTAATTATTATTCCATACAAAATACCATACCAGAATTATATGCTGTAGGTTTAAATGCGACTAATGATAAAACGCCAGCGTATAAAGTAGCAGAATCAAGACAGTTAAAAGGATATTTAACATTGTTTGATCAGGTATTAACAAATCAATTTTCGCAATTAGCAAATGTCGGAACGCTCTTTTCATTTAAAAACGCTGTAACCGGAACTCCAGAAGATAGAAATGAGTTTTATCAAACAAAAAATAGAACAGAGAAAGAACATTTAGAATATCCTGCTCCGTATCAATATTTTTCGCCAACCTATTTCTATAATTCACTATATGATGCTGTTCCTAATCTTCTTCCTTTATTGAAAAACAATACGGTTTTTGATTTTGGATACACTACTGAATCTGAAAGTGAAATGAAAAAGAGAGGAGCGCAGGAGTATAAAGGAGATCCATACAATTCGTATAGCCATGGTTTAATGAACGTTATGGAAAACGAGGCAGTTAATTTAACTAGGCGAAATACGATTCTTAATCATTTGTTAGCACGCCACGGAGTTTCACCTGAGACTATAGATACTATTATTTATACCGATGTTTATTCAGGAAATGTACTAAAGGATAAGGTGATTATTAAAAGCCTGTATCTACAAAACCTTTCTGTATTATCGTACAATAGAACAAAGGGATACGATTATCTCAGCGCTAATAAATTGAATGCAAATATACCAGAAGTAACAGAGCACTTTTTGGAACAAACATCTCAAGGAAATAGTAAAGATTTTATTTTAAATAGTACAGCTTTAGAAGAACAAGAGAAAGTAATCGATCGAGATTTGATTAATTATTCGACTTTAGAATTAAAGTTGAGTTTGCTCTTAGCAATCAAACAACATTATAATAACTACATAGTAGACACTTATAAAGAAAAAGAAGATGCTGCATTAGCTTTATGGATGATTAGCCAGAGAAAAGGCGTTATATGCATAGAATTAGGAATACTACTACAATCAGCAACATTTGAAATTTACATTAGAGTTGATGAGTCAGGTTGTTTTTCACTACACACTAAACAGGTGTCGTATAGCGAGTATTTAGTATTTTTAAATCAGTCAAAAAATCAGGTAATTAGTGACCTAAAAGAGGGGTCTGGGTTTAAAAAAACTTCCTATGAAATACCAACTGAAACTTTTTTTTGTGTGGAAACTGAGTATTCTTGGACGGTAAAAATATCTTGGGGAAATACTTCAACCTATATATCGAATCCAATTTTTAACTGTGAATTATTTTTCATTTTCCCCGACTTTATTACGGGAATAAATACGACCGATTTTAAGCAAAGAGTAAATTATTTTATAGAAAGTGAACTTCCGTTACATCTTTCGGCAGCAACCCTTTACATAAACAAGGAAACTTTAGAAACATTAATACCAATATATGTGGCTTGGTTTAACGCCTTAAATATTGATTTACAACGTGTGCAAGAAGCGTGGGGAGACGATTTATCTTATAACTCCAAGAGTTTAGTAAAGCCAAGATGGTATACCGATTTAGTATTGCATCAAAAAGTAGAGAAAATGCAAGGGGCTTTACTTAAAGAAAATGCAGGTAATTTATTTGCTGCACTAGAGAAACTAAAACTTAATGTAGCCAATGAATAATCAAGGAAATCATATGGTTACTAGATGCAATTGGGATACTATTTTCGATTCTAAATCGCTTGCTGGAGAATTTCAAATGAAAATTAGCCATTGGAGCACACATCACCTACAACGGGCAATTAATACTGTTTTTGATGAATTATGCCCTGAAGGTCAGACTATAAAAATTAAAAAATTAGAAATTAATTTAGGTGTTTTAATGTATGAAGACCTTTTGAGTCAACTTTCACTAAAAGTAAAAGAAGTATTAAAAAAACAACTAAGAGATAATATTTTATATCCTAAAACAGGAGATTTAGCAGTACAGATTATTTCAGAAAACAGCTCACAAGTTCATTTGATACGAGACTTCTTATTGCAAGGAATGTTATCGTGGAGTTACCATTCTAAATATGGAAGTATAGATGAAATTATTACCAATCAGCTATATACAAGTAAGCTGGAGGTGATTAACATGATCATTAATATTGGTGATGATAGTAATGTTAGAAAACGTATTGCTTGGCAGTTTAAGGAAACGATAATTAAAAAAATTATAGAAGGTATAGCGCCTAACAATTATAAGAAAATTATAGATTTTCATGAAGAATTAATAAAGGTTCAAGAGAAAGAAACTATTGTACAAACGAGCACCAATGATTTGAAAAAGAATGTATGGTTGTGGATTTTGGATTACCTTTTTACAGATCGCGGAACCATTTTTAATACAATAACATTTGTAAGAGCTACAATGCAACAAATGGCAAATCATTTTAACCTTACTTATGAAGTATTGTTAGAATTAATTGAAGAAGCACTCTTAAGGGTAAAAGCATATACACATGTTCAAAAAGGGTTTATATCAATAGTACAGCTGTTAACAAAAGAATTACGAGAAGTTTCATACCAAGAAGCTGTTACAGAAAAGCAGAAAGAGCACTTTTGGGAAGAATTGATTCATTTTTTTAAGACGCCTTCTGAGAGAAGTACCAGTTTACAAAAAGATCAATTTAATGAATTAATTCTTCAGTTATCCAAGGTAGAACCAGAAAGATTCAAAAAAGTATTTTTTTCAATAGATAGTAAAGAAGTTACTTGGAAGCATATTGTTTCTGACTTAAAAATGGTTTCTAGAGTTACTGTTCTGTCAACAATTGCACCTCAGTATCATCAGAAATTACAAGTCCAAATTTCATTTTTAGAAGCGTTTTCTAAAACAAGCAATCTAAAATTTTCTAGAAATAAAGTATGGGAAATCGCAATGACTTTTCTTAGAAATATTAAAATTACTTCCTATAGTGATGATGCATTCTTACACTTTAGTCTCGATAAAATACGTAAGATGAATAGTACTTCTAGTCTAGAAATACTTGAGGAATTAAGGAGTGCAAACATTCCTATTCAAAGTAGAGATGTACGTTTTATAACAACCTTCAAAAAGGTAAACGAACTTTACAATAAAACCATTCCAGAGCAAAGCAGACGATATACAGAAAGTAATATTTGTAAAGAAATTGATAGATATTATGATGCAAAGAATATTGGTTCATTAACAAATAGTGAACAGATTGCTTTTGAAAAGATGATTTTAAAATGGATCACCATAGTTCCTAAAGTATTACAGAGCGTTGTAGTTAAACATTCAAAAAAAGTACAGCTGAGTATTCTAATTTCTGAGTGTTTAGAAACTAATCAAGCAGAAAGAGTATTAAGAACAATAGATAAATTAAATGCTGATTTAACTAATACTTTCAAAAAGATAATTCTTGTGTTACTTACAGAGGAACCGAAATACAAACAGGTACTTCAGTTAATAGAAAGCAGTTTACCAATTAAAGCACTAGAGATATCACTAACAACGGGTCTGTCTACAAAAGCTGCATATATAAATAAATTGATACAGCTTTTAAAGCAAGAAAGAGCTATTGGAAATCATATTCATTTCAGTCATGCTATTCAAATGATAATGTTGCATGCCAATTCCCAACAATTAAATATTTCAAAAGAAATACAAAATAACACAATTAAATTATCGAAACTCACAAGTTTGGAAGAACTAAATATTGTACTTAATAATAGCAAATATCAATATGATAATCTAATAAAGGTTGTAGCTGAATTGATTTATACTAAAGAGATAGATACACCTTATTTTAAGAAGCTTGCACCAAAAATTATAGCTTATATATTTCCAAATAATATTCAATTATATAAAAAGCTTATTGAGTTTTATAGTCAGCAAATAAGTAATTTAAAAATTCCATTAACAAATTCGAAGGCACAAAAGGTCATTACAATATGCTTTTGGAACACGTTTATTGCTTATGAAAACCATCGCGGAAATATAAATAAATTTGAAGCTTTGTTTATAAAAGCTATTATTTACGCTATACCAGAGTTATCGCAAAAGAAAAGGAAACAAACTAAAGCAGAGGTAAAACCATCGATAAGTTTTATTTCAAGTGAATATGAATTCACATCAGACCAATTATTCTCAACAATAGAAAATGCTATAAAACCATCGGTAGTTACACTAGAAATAAGCGGTGTAAGCTATCAAGTAGAGCAACTCTTTTTATTAGGATTGGAAACTTCTCCAAAGAGAATGAGAATAATAATTGAACATAGTATCAATAGTAAAACTCAAATAGATTATTTAAATAAAATTATTGCTTTTGAACAATTTGCTGCAGCTATTACAGCAGCTATTTCCGATACGCAAGAAGAATCTGTACAAGCTATTCAGGTACTGTATTTTTTAGTTCAAAAGTTAGGTGATAACAAAATAAGAAATGCCATTAAGTATGAGTTTTGGAATGCGATTTTAAAGATAATAAAACCTAATGCTGAGGTATCTAAAATTTTAACAAATCTAGTGCAACAGGTGATAAAAGAATTGGCTAAAGCTAGAGCGGTTAATAGTATGGCTATTGTACACGAAATACAACAAAGTAATCTAGTTATTCCTAAATTATTGAAAAAGATATTGCGTAAAGAACACACTGTTTTCAATTTAATAGTTTCTAATGAAAACCTTGAGATAAACTATAGCGATGATTTAAATAGATGTATTGAAAAAAACAAGCTTGAAGCATTGTGTTCAGTACTTATTTTTCAAGGTGTAATTCCATTTTGGTTTCAGCAAGAAAAGAAGTATTCAGTTCAAAAATTATTGAACGAAATTTTAGAAGTACAACCATTAGTATTATTGAAAGTACTTAGAAGCCAACAATTATCAATCGTACAACAAAAGAAATTGATAAAAGCATTAGACTTTTCAAGGTTTATAAAAACAATATCAAAACTATATCCATTACAAACAAAGCATTTTCGTTTAATGAAGGAACTTTATACAATAGCTCCTTTTGTGAAAAATCAAAATGGATTTCTAATAAACATACAAAACACAATCTTCCATAAAATGATATCCGCATGGATTACCTCTAACTGGGATGGTATTAAAAGTACTCGCATTTGGAACGAGCTTATGTGGGAAACTTGTACTAAGAGAAATGTTGAAAAGAAGGTGTTTTTAAATACGTTTAAACCCATAAAACCACTTTTACCAACAGCTTTACAGATAACGTTTAACAAATTAGTTACTGCAGAACAAAATACCAAGTTGATTACTAAAATTCAAAAGATAACAAAAGGAAGAGAAAAAAGAAGTAATAAAAATCAATCAGATCAATTGCAAGCTCGTGGAGTAACAGTGCCCAATGCAGGTTTAGTTATTCTGGGGGATTATTTTCAAATGTTATTAAACCGTCTTGAACTCACAGAGAGTGGAAGTATTAAAAACGAGGAAAATCAAATAAACGCAGTGCATTATTTACAGTATTTAGTTACTGGACAAAAACAAACAGAGGAACATTTTCTAATGTTGAACAAGGTATTGTGTGGTATTCCATTAAATACACCAATTAAAGATAGTTTGGAAATTACTGTTGAAGAAGAAAACTTAATGAACGGACTAATACAAGCTTGTATAGGATATTGGAATGCAATAGGCAGTACAACAATTAATGGTTTCAGAGGGAATTGGTTAGTTAGAGAAGGAGTTTTAGTAGAAACGGAAGATCGTTGGGAACTAACCGTAGAAAAAAGAGCCTACGATTTGTTATTAAACCAATCACCTTTTTCTTTTTCGATAATAAAATTACCATGGATGATTAAGCCTTTACATGTTAATTGGGCCTACTAAATACTAAAAATGAGCATAATAAAAACTGTCTTTTTAAAGACCAAAATACGTGATTAACTAAAATATATATTTATGAACTCTTACAATGATAATCTTCATTCGAGTGTGGTTACCTCATTAAACGCACAAGAACTAGAATTACAAAATTTAAAGGTAAAAAAAGATGCAGCTACATTTTCAATGTACTACGCACAAGGAGCGCGGATCACTGCTGCAGAGAAATTAGAATTAACAACTAGTAAGTACAAGTTTCAGCAACAAGTTAACAATCAAGCAATAATAGATAGTGATTTATCAACCAATGTATTAACTTCTGCTAATAATGTAAAAACATATGTAGCTAAGTCTGTTAGCAATACTTCAGTCGCAGCTGCAAACGTACAAATTGCTGCAAATGCTATTTTAAAATTAGCGAGTGATGTAGGAAGCATTTTTAGTATTATAAATGCTGCAGATTTTGGTACAGATATTTACAATCAGGCGGCAGATGTTAAATCGCATATGGATAAAACAGCATATTTGGCAGAGAAAACATCGCAGCACAGTATGGAAGCTTCTTCTTTAATAGCGGAAGTACCAGCGGCAACATTGGCAAGTAAAGCTACTGTAGGAGATACTTCAGTAAAAGATTTATTGAAAGTTGTAACTACACAATTAGATGCTACTACTGCTGAATTAACAACTGAAACTACCAAATTAGCAGAAGCAAATACAGATGAAAAGAAATCTGAAGGAGGCCTAGAAGATATAAATGCAGTTTACCACGCTACAGAGATGGCTTACCGTTTAGCAAATAAAGAGTTAAACTTAGCTTTAGGAGTAAACGTTGAGCCCGAAATAGATATAACATCAAATGAACCTCAGGCTCATGTAAAGAGAGTTGGAGACGAAACAGATTATACAGTTAAATTTAACCCATATCAAGCTCCTTTTAAAGGATTGTTTAAGGAGAAAAAAGATGAGAGGGTAAAATATAATCCGGTAGAGAATTATTATTTGTTTTTAGCTAAAATTAGTAAAAAAAGTACATTTTCAATCTCTGAGGCTGAAGGTTTAATAGCAGAAGACCGTACTAGTCATTATGTGAGAATTACTCAAAAAGAGTACGAAGAAGTAGCTAACTTTCCTAAAAAAATATCACAGAAAATATTCACTTCGCAGTTACTCGATACAGATGGCGATAAAATGGCTTTAGGTACAGATTATGTAATTTTTGTATTAGCAGAACTAAGAAATAATTATAAGAAACTAATTAATAGTTTTGATAATTACCTGTCAGCTGCTTCTGCAAAGTTCATGCTTACGAATCAATTAAATACTGCAGAGACAAAAAGTATTAATGTGCTTCCGAAATCAACTAATCAGACATCGAATACTCCGACAAAACAAACTTTGACGTTTAATGTATGGGAATCTCCAGATTATCTATACGGAGGCCCAATTCCTACTAATTCAGTTAAAACGATTGAATCTAAAATTGCATACAGGTGTATGTTTTTACCTCATAACCCTAACTTAATTACAGGGCTATTAACTGAAGAAGGACTGAACGCTATTGAATCTGAAACCGAAAGTTTAGAAAAAATAGCCGACGAGTATGATCCTAGAATTAAAAAATTATCAACCCAAATCACTTCAATGAGATCTGAAATAACTGGTGTTGATAAGCAGATTGAAGTAAATAAAGCAGCATTAAAAGCAAACTTAAGCAAACAGAAGAACAAAAATATTACGTCGGTTGAAACTAAAGAACTAAAGGAAGAGGAAAAAGATTTAATAGGAAAAGGTGATCAGCTGACTAAAAATAAAGAAAAACTAACTATTGATTTAAAGAAAGATCAAGATGAATTAACGCTTTTAAAAACAGGAAAGATAGCTTCCATAGCGAAACTTGAAAATAAAAAAGTTCATGTAAAGCCAGGGTTTTATTTTGATCTTTTAACAGCGGAGAATGTGCCAGCAGGTAGTTATACATTAGCTAATAATGTGCCTGGATCTATTTTAGAATCATTATCTGTTGATGTTATTAATATTCTAAATGATGTAAAAAAAATAGAATTAGATGTAAGTAAATATGAAAGCGATGTTACATCATTTGAGAAAAAGATAGCTCAGTTTATAAAAAATCTAGGAAATACTAAAAATATAGAGACTGTTAAAAATAATATTATCAGTGAATTAGAGAAGTTAAAGACGATTTTCGGTGATTTAAAAATAATCAAGAGAGATGTTGAAAAATTAATAAACGACATTATAAAAATGATTAATGATATCACGAGTGAAGATACATTAGCAAAAGCTCTAACCGATATTCAAGTACTTCTAGATGGTAAACATTATCTAACTAAAGGATATATATGTTCAGGTAAAGAAATGGTTATAGAGCCTGACACTACTGATAACTTTGGAAACAGATTGATAAACAATAATAATTACATCCCTGTGATTTTATCAATAATGAATACCAACGCTGAAGAGAACCAACAATACACGAATGCATTGTCGGACTTTCAAGCAAAAAATATTGATTTTACTTACGGAACAATCAACACTTTAGAATTAATAACTTACTAACAACTAAACTATTATGCAAACATTAGATACAGCAATGCCCGTAAAAACACAACAGAAATACGGAATTACAGAAAGAAAAAAGCAAGAGCTAGATAACTTAACACAGCAAGTTATAGATGCTCAAGGCGAAGTGCAACAGCTAACAGCTATTGTAGATTCGTTAACGCAGAAATCAAATAAACTTCAGTCAGAATTGGTAGTGTCAGAGACTAACAAAGAGACTGCTTTAAGTAATAAAGATTTATTAGACGAGGTAGTAGAGAATTTACGTTCGTTAAAAAATAATTCAGAAATTGCTTTTACAGAAACAGTATTGGCAGAATCTAAAATTAAGAAGGTTACTAAAGAAATAAATAACGTGATTGAGAAGCTTATTTTTTCGGCAGAAACAATCAATAAACTAGCCAATCTAGTAATTAGAAAAAAGGCAATCAACCCGCTAATATCAGATGAATTAGTAACAATGGTAACTAATGCTGGGACGGATGCCAATAATGCGGTAGCATTAACTCTAGTAGCATTACAGTCTACTTTTACAGCCCAAGCAACTACAAAAGAGTCAGAAGCAGCAGTAACTTTAGAAGTTTTACAAGCCACAAAATTATATGAATACGTAATTGGAAAAGAAGTAGATCATATAAAAAGTGATGTTCCTCTGAGCGAAGAAAAAAGTATTAGTGGATTATTAGAAAAAGCATATCACTTAACTCTTAAAATGTATAACCAAGCTTTAGTAGCAAATAAAGACACACTTAAGCAGTTGAATAGTACTAAAAGAGAATTAGAGGAGGCACAAATAAAATTAAGCTCTTTACAATCAGGTTTAGCAGCAGCAAATGCAGCAGCTTTAGCTTCTTAAAATTACATAATTAAAATAAAAAACATCAACAATGGATACCGTATTTAAAACCTTTTACAAAAGTTTTTATAATAAAACTAATGGATTTATACCTACAAAACCATTAAATCAAAATATGTATCCAGGTGATTTTTTTCAAATTCGTAATGGAGAAATTATTTTATTGGGTAACATTTTTAGAGGTAATATTATTGATCCAGATGATGCCTCATTAGAATATGCCATAAAATTGAATCCAGCTAATTGGAATTTTAGTGAAGGAATAACAAAACCTTATTCAGGAAGAGATAGCGGTCATAACCCAATTGAAGGAGAATTTAAGTATACTAAACAAGTACTTGCCTTCGATGGGTTTGGTAGCTTCTTTTTTAGAAGTCATGCACCTGAGGCTGTTAAAATTACGAACTGGGCAGAGCTTCAATACGAATTGATAATCAAATTAACACAAACCATATATTCATTCAGAGAACTTTATGTAGTTACAGAAAGTGCTTTAGCTTCCGACTGGACGTTAGCTATAGCAGGCTCTGAAACAGCGGAATTAGAAATAGCTACTGAAGCAGATAATTTTGGGTTGGTAGATATTTTTGGAGATGCTACTGCGAAAACTATACGTGCCAGGGAGATAGAGTTTTATCATAAGGAAACCAAAAAAAGGCCAACCTTTTTTAAGGCAAAGAAATTGGTAGTTCAGCAAGAAAAGTTGGAAGTGTTTATTAGCGAGTTAATTACTGAGCGCACAAAGATTCCTTTTTGGGTGAAAGGTTTTTATGATTACGATTTCCATCATGAAGAAACCATATTTTCTTCACCTGTATCCGTAAATACGGAGTCCAGTGTTTTGGATATGTTACAAGCTAATCAGTTAAACCCAACTACTGCATTGCAGTACTTTAGATGGGAAAATGCCAATTTGGATGATGTAGAAAAGTTATTTGTTACTTATGGATTACGATGAGAATATAAGTGTATTACATAATGAGATATATTGGTTACAAGAAGTAATTCATAATGTAATAAGTACTTATCTAGAGCATGAAGGCGAACGACCACATTGGACCGAAATACCCATGCCTAATTTAGATACAAGTACATCTATATATGCTGATTGCGTCAATAAATGGCAATTAACTGTTTATGAGCGTTTAGCACTTGCGTTGGCATTAGCTCCACAATTAAAACCAGAAATATTAGACATCTTTTTTGGAAAGAATCAAATATACGATCGTGGTTTTACAGAATTTGGAGGTGTTGTAAATACTAATCATAGTGGTTTTTTACCTACTGGTCAAACATTACTCTTTTTAGTAACAGCAACCAATCCGAATGCATTATATGAAATTATTCAGGTTTTTAGCACTGATGCCATTCTTAATAAAGAACAAGTACTTCGTATTGAAGATACAGAAGATTTTATTTCAAAGTTCAATGGAGTTTTAAGTATACAAGAACGATGGATTACATATTTTATAACAGGAAAACAACCTAAAATAGAGCAAAGTAGTAAGTTTCCTGCTCAGAAAATAACCACGCATTTAAATTGGGAAGATGTAGTGCTAAATGATGTGATTATGGATCAAGTATTGGAATTAAAATCTTGGTTAACACATGGAAATACATTAATGAACGAATGGGGATTATTTAAAAAAATAAAACCAGGATATCGATCTTTATTTTATGGTCCACCAGGAACAGGAAAAACACTAACGGTTTCTTTATTAGGGAAAGTTTCCAGTAGAGAAGTATACCGAGTAGATTTATCAATGATAGTTTCTAAATATATAGGAGAAACAGAAAAGAATTTATCTAAAATTTTTGATATAGCACAATATAAAGACTGGATTCTATTTTTTGATGAAGCAGACGCTTTGTTCGGAAAACGAACAGAATCTAATAGCTCTAATGATCGTCATGCAAATCAGCAAACTTCATATTTACTACAACGCATAGAAGATTTTCCAGGAGTAGTAATTCTGGCTTCAAATTTAAAAGGAAATATGGATGCAGCATTCACTAGAAGATTTCAATCAATGATTCATTTTAGTATGCCAACAGTAAATGAACGCTATCAATTATGGAAAAATGCTTTTTCTGGAACCTGCACATTAGATCCAGATATTGATGTATGGAGAGTGGCAGAAGAATATGAATTAGCGGGTGGAGCAATTATTAATGTATTGCGTTTTTGTGCCTTAGCTGCTATTACAAGAAATGATAATGTAGTTACAAAAGAAGAATTGTTGGAAGGTATTAGAAAAGAGTTTAAGAAAGAAAATAAAACAATACGTATTTTTTAGATGGTAAGGTATTCAGGAAATAGAAAAGAGAATAAGTCGTCAACAGTATCAAACGCTTTTTCTCAAAGGAAAAAAGTAACTGGAATGTTTTTAGGAGATAATCGTGAATCGTCTTTAAATCCTATTCAGCTAATGCCAAAAAAGAATACTAAAAAAAATGATGATGATAGTGATCCTGATTACAAACCACCAGGCTCAGGAAAACAAAAGCGATTTGCTTTTAGGTCGGATAAGCCTAAAAAAACAATTGAAAGAACAGCACACAAAAGAAAAAATTATGATAAAAAAAAGTATAGTGCGGTATACACTTGCCCAGCTTGCAGACGACCATTAGCTTCTATAAAAAAAGGAGCTAAAAAAATGGACTTAACTAAATTTTCGTATACCAGTAAAAATAATAATCTAAAAAGTCAAAGAGCATTAACGTTAGATCATTTTCCAACTTGGGCTGAAAGACTTCACAAACTGGAAAGTAGAAATGCAACCGATCAAGAAATGAAAGATGATTACAATGATGAAAGTAGATTAAGAGCATTGTGTAAAAAATGTAATGAAAGTCATGAGCATGAGAGTACTAAACAAATAGATTACGAAAGTGAAGACGATTACGAAGGATATTCGACTGATAGTGGAGAGCCAGAAAACAAAGGATTTTATAGTCCTTTTAAATATAGAAAAGATGATCATGATAAATCTGGCGGTGGCTCAGGAATATCTGTTTAACCCGAATTATGCATTAGAACTTCGTTATGAAGCTCGCAAATGCAATAAAATATAATGTTTCTCAAATTTAGCATAGCACCGCTACGGTTAATTTGAGAAACATAACAAAGTGATATATTTTGAAGCAGTTTCGAGCTGTAGTAGATTTTCTAATGCATAATGCGGGTTTAAAATGTAATTAACCTAGCATCAATAGAACTTAGAACAGACAAAGCATAATACTACTGATAATGGAATATGAAAAATTAAAAACAGTTCAGAAGAAAGAAAGTGCGGCTACTGCAGTTGGTAAGCAATCGATTGAATTAAAAGATAATCGTTCTCAAAGTATTCTTCAGAGAAAACCAAATAAAACAGGTTTACCTGATAATTTAAAATCAGGAATAGAAAATCTTTCGGGTCATTCTATGGATGATGTAAAAGTACATTATAACTCCAGTAAGCCAGCACAATTAAATGCACATGCTTACGCGCAAGGAACACAGATTCATTTAGGCTCTGGTCAAGAAAAACATTTACCTCATGAAGCTTGGCATGTTGTACAGCAAAAACAAGGACGCGTACAATCAACTAAAAATATTAATGGAACACAGATAAATGATAATGCTGGGTTGGAAAAAGAAGCAGATGTAATGGGAGATAAAGCAATTAATAAAATACAAAAATTCCGCCCTAAACTCATTAAAGCTTCAACTTCTAATACAATGCAGAGATTTGGAGATAAAGTAGCTTTAGAGTTTGAAGAAATTGATGGAGAAGTTAAGCCTATTCAAGACGGATTAAAGAATATATATAACCGATACCGTCAAGAAAATAAAACAAAAAGAAATACTATTGAAGCAAATTATTTAGAGGGATCAAAATCATTATTAGACCGGCAAAATTACCTAAGCTTTCAACTTCGAGCTCAACTATATGGTTTTGCAAATAAGAAGAATCCTGATTTAAAGTTTGATGATGCATATTCAAAAAATGAAGCAGCAAAAATCGATATTAGTGGAAGAGAAAAAATAAAGTTGAATGCTAAGGCAGTTCATTTGAGAGATATTCATTTTAAGGAGATAAAACCTATGATGAGTGAAATGGCTATTGATTTTGAAAGTCAACGAATTTATGAACAACGAAAGGTTGATATACAAGAGTGGCAAAAAGGACCTAAAAAAAATAAAAAACCAAAAAGTAAAACGGAAAATCAAGCTGAGAAAGATGCTAAAAGCAATATTAAAAGTAAAATTAATGGCTTAGCAAAAGCAGTTGCTTTTCATCATTTAGGAGATGAATTGGTTCAAAACTATGAATCGGGGTATATGACTTCTTCTTTTAGGAAAAATGAATTATTTCGTATTTGGAAAAAATACACAAAGAAGAAAGGATATTTCTTTATAGCTGATTTTATGAAAAAGGATGATATTATTGATCTTTATATCAGTAAGCGTAGAACAGAAAGAGGAAAAATGTTGAAGATAGCTACGATTTACGAAAATGATAAGCGATTCATAGAGACAGGATCTCATGAAATCAACGATGCTCTTCAAGAACCAGAAGTTAGAAAAGTTTTTACTCATAGAGAGAATGGTCAAGAATATGTAAAGGATGCACATGATACTTTTGTAAGAAGGTATGTTTCTCGCGCACTTAATAAATACGATGTCAATATAAAAAATGGTATTGCGAATGTGAATATAGGCGCAGATCCTAGAAAAAAAGAAGGTGATGGTAGGTACTGGGAGGAAATAGCAGAAGAATTGGCGACCAAGAACGATAAAGAGAAGAATATGCAAGAAGTTTTTAAACATCAAAGACAAAAAGAAGCTCAAGGAGGAAGTCCTTTTATCTCTTTAACCACCACTAAACGGGATATCTTTGGTTCAACAGGAATGAATTTTGAAGGAGAGCATGGTAAAGCAGAAATAGACCTAGCAAAAATTTCAAAAAATAGAATTATTGATACTCACACTCCTGAAGCTTATCATCAAATAACGGGTATTAGACGTCCCAATCCCTTTATGTCATTTAGTGAAGATGATATAGTAGAAAGAAACTCCGCTGCTCGTGATGCGATGCGAACCAGAGAGCTAGTTATTTTAGGAAATAAAGGAATACCACAAGAAGCTGTTAGCGGATATAGGAGAAAAGATAATGGTAGATCTGAAGGATCTAAGATAGTTGATTATACAAAATCTGGAGGGAAATTTTATGATGCTTCAGCATTAAGTAATAAAAACCGTAAAGCGAAGCCGCTTACATATCAAAAATGGAAAGGGAAAAATAACTGGCAAAAGCTTCTTAATTTAGGTATGATTACTAAAGAAGAAGCCGAAACCATGAAAATGGAAAATAACATACGTAGAAGGAAAAAGAAAAAGGATTCTAGAGTTAATCGACATTTACGTGAAAGACCAGATTATACTGGGTAAATATTTGTTTTTGTAAGTGGCCTCACTAGTTTCCAAAATTAATAACGAATTCGAATACGAATAAATTATTGTAAGAAATGAGGTATACATTTAAAAAATAAAGGAAAACATTTAATTTACTAGAACAATTATAATAATGACTGTTACAGAAAAACAAACTATTAAGTATTATCATGGATTTCGTTTGAAGAACAAACAATATTCTAATGCAGAAAAGCAAGGATGGACAAGTAAAAAAGTACAAGAATTTCGCTTTGGAGCTTTTTGTGAATTAGTCGATTTTAATAATAAAGCAGTTTTAGATGTAGGTTGCGGATATGGAGATTTTAAAGCATATCTAGATAAAGAGTACAAGAGGTTTGATTATATAGGTATTGATCAGCAAACAGAATTCATCGAAGAAGCAAGAACTAGGTTTAGAGAAGAACAAGGTGTATGGTTTTATAATACGGATTTCAGTATTTGTCAGCTACCGAACATAGCTATTGTAATAGCAAGCGGTGTATTGTCGTATAGAAGTAAAAAAGAAGAATATTATAAAGCCATGATAGCAAAACTTTTTAACGCAGCTGAAGAGACATTGGTTTTTAATATGCTAGATGATCAAAAATTCCCTTCAGGAGAATTAATAATTCCTCATAATAAGCAAAATATACTAGAGTATTGTAAAAGTCTTTCAGATGATGTTATTGTAAAAGATGATTATATGGATATAGATTTTACTATCTGCATAAACAAAATGTAGAAAAAAGTAACAATTACATAAAATATTATGGAAAGCAAACTACATATTAGAGATTATTTACATAAAAATAACCGTAGTATTTCTGCGGCTGAATATGTAGCACAACGAAAAGAAAGTTCGTCTAACGGAGCTTACTTAATAGATCATCGTTTAAATTCGGTACAGAGAAAAACGAATAATACAGGTTTACCAAATCATTTAAAAACAGGAATAGAAAATCTTTCAGGATATACTATGGATGATGTTAATGTACATTATAATTCTAGTAAACCAGCACAACTAAATGCACATGCATATGCACAAGGAAATGAAATACATTTAGGAAGCGGTCAGGAAAAGCATTTACCTCATGAAGCTTGGCATGTAGTACAACAAAAACAAGGTAGAGTGAAACCAACCATGCAAATGAAAGGAAAAGTAAGTATTAATGATGATGATAGTCTAGAAAAAGAGGCAGATATTATGGGTGCTAAAACAATGAAAATCGCTCATAATTTTACTACTACTACAAAAGAAAATAAAACTGCAAAAAATTCTGTAAAACAACTTACTAAAAAGAAGAATATTGGAGGAACGCTCGCAGGGGCAACAGCTCTCGGTGCTTCTGGAGCTTATGGAGGTTCAGTACTTGGAAGTGCCATTCCAGTTATTGGAACTGTTGGAGGTGGAATAATAGGTGGTATTGTAGGAGCAGGTATAGGCGCGCTGATTGGTTATTTTTTATCCAAGCCAAAACTTTACAAAAATAATCAGGCGGCTCATTATGAAGATGAGATTGCTCAATACACATTATTTAAAGAACAACACGCAGATGCCGCTTCAGCATATGATAGAGGTAGCATTATTAAATATTCACCTAGGACAAGTAACGCTTTTAATGTACTATTACATATGGGGAAAGTACTATATGTTTATGATAAAAATAGTCAATTATCAATTGGGAGTAATTCAGGACCAATAAAACATGCTATTGTAGGAGAAGGTAAACAAGTTAAAGCTGCTGGAATGGCAGTAGTAAATTATTCGGATGCCCAAGTTAATAAAGGAGAATATGATACTACTGCAGCTAAGATAACACATTGGAGTAGGGTTTTAGAAGGAGTTCAAGAGCAAGCACAGCGAATTATTGAAGGTTTTGATGATAATTCTATAACGTTACAAGATATGGCTGATAGCTTAAGCGGCCAACAGAGGGAAGCTATTTTTACCTATAAGACTTGTCTTGATCAGTTAGAATATTGGAGACCTGAAATGGAAAGATTACAAGCCTTAGATCATGAGGATATTATAGCTTCTAAAAATAATAATGTACAATTAGACAATGAAAGTGGTCATTATCATCCAGGACCAAAAACTAAGAGTGAAGCATATGAAGGATGGAATGCCGCTGGATATCATAATTTAACATGGAAAAGCCACTAATTAAATAGAATAGCGATATTAAAAACGGTAAAGTTCGTCGTAAATCTGTAAAACCAAACTTCTGTACCTAAAATAGTTACGCTCAAAGGAATAAAGTGTGAAATAGTTGAATTATAAAATAACTTCGGTATGTATAATTCTTATAATCAAACTAAACAAGTCTAAGACATTTATAGATTAGGCAAATCTAAAATCTAACTACTATGAGCAATTCAATCTTTAACACAACAATCGGAGTTAATTTCAGTAATACATTTCAAAGTTCTAAAGAAAAAGTAGATGCAATTACTGCTGCTTCACAAATAAAAGCAACAGGTGTTGGAACCGTTAAAATGTTTACGTATAATCAGATAGATTGTATAAGTGCATTTGCAGCACAAGAATTACAAGTTTTGGTAGATGTACCTAATGGTGATTTGAAAGCTTGTGCAAATAATGACGCAGCAACTATTAATGCTATAATAAAAGTCTTATCAGATAATCCAACTACGATTCCAATGATTTGTGTTGGAAATGAACCTCTAGGTGAATGGTGGCATAAAGCTTATGAACCATATCTTGTAGCTGCATTAACGAATATAAAAGCAGCAATTAAAGTAAAAGGACTTTCTACTAAAGTAACTGTTCCTTTTAATTATGCTATTATGGGGAATTCTTATCCACCTTCGGCAGGAGCATTCAATAGTAGTCTAAAAAAGATTATTCTAGAAGTATGCACTATTTTAAAAGCTGACGATTCAGTTTTTATGATTAATATGTATCCGTTTATAACTCAAAATAATCAGCCAAGTATACCATTAGATTATTGTTTATTCACAGCAAATAATTCAAGTGTTTGGGTTCATGACGGAAATTATACTTATAAAAACATATTCGATGCTATGTATGATGCACTTTACGTAGCTTTAGAAAATAATAAATATGGAGATTTGCCGATTGTCATAGGAGAGGCAGGTTGGCCAACTGGTCCATCAACAAATTATCCTTCTGCAACAAGTGCTAATGCTAAAATATTCAATCAAAATTTAATTAATCATTGTAAAAGTGGAAATGGTACACCACGAAGATCCAGCATAAAAATACCTTGTTTTCTTTTTGAAATGTATGATGAAAATACCAAACCAACTGGAGCTGGAACATATGAAAATCATTGGGGAACTTACGGTTATGATGCAACAAAAGATAATTACAAAGCAAAATATACATTAAAATGGTAAGTATTTCACATATGAATTTGTGATTTAGAAAACATCATAAGAACTTTCCGTAACTAATTACTTTAGTTGCGGTTTTTTATGTTGTTTCCCTATGCTAATAAACAGTGCACTTATACCAGATTTTAGTGTGTTCAAAGAAGTTGTTTATAAAGTACTCATGTTACTAATTAACTTAGAACTAGTAAAATAATTAATAACTTATTTATCATGAACACAAAAATATATGTAATAGACAACGGATTTACAAATGAAGGTTGTATATTTTATCAAATGGATCCTATAACTTTTGGACTATCTAAACGAGGACCGATATTAAATGAAAACTGGACAGTTAACGGACTTACATCTAGCGGAGGTAATGTTTATGGTTGGGCTAGCAAATCAGGAGAAAAAGGCATTTCACTCTTGTCAATTAATACGACTACAGGAAAAGGTACAGTAACAGCTACAATTGGTAATAATCCAGTTGAAGCACTTACTATGGATGAACATGGGATTGTTTATAGTATAATAAAAGACGAAAGCCCAAGTTTGAAATTCACAAAATTCAATCCTAAAAGTGATGAGTATACTATTATTGGGAGCCTTTTTCCATCCATAAAATCAGTTGGAGCATTAACTTTTGACAGTATAGGAAATTTATATGCTTTGATAAATGTAAAAAATAATGAAGCTCCAAATAATAATGGAACCTATTTATCATCAGTGAATTTATCAACAGGAGAGGTTAATATCGGAGGTACAGGAATGAAGTTTTTAGATAATACTCATGCTAAAAACATTAATAGTATGGCATATTGTGGTTTCAAGTTATACGGAGGTTCAGGAATTAGCAATATATATGATATACAAGGACCGTTAGGTATAGTAAGTGCTATGGGGCAGCCAAATTCTTTAGGATCTTTTTTACTTAACGGGATGACATCTTGTATTTAAAAAGTAAATAGTAAAAGCTTCTGAAGCTATTAGAACTAAAGCCTTGTTATGATTCTGTAAGAAGGCTTTTTAGTTTGCCAATACAAGGTAAATAATACCAATTACAAACGTTCAATTTGTTGTATGCAATCAAAAATGAAACACTTATACTAATTCTGTATACGCTTAAAGGAATTCGGAGAAAGTGATTATTATTAGTGGTTAACTTAGATGAAATTAATGATTTAGAGGTTTTTGATAGTACATCTTATTAACAGTTAATGCACTATCTTTTTATATTTTGAAGAATCAAAAGAAGAATTAAAAATGAATAATCAACAAAATACAGAAAATACATTAGCAGGTTGGATAGGAGGTTTTGCTGAGTCAAATCCTGAATTTGCATATCCAAATCCAAATTTAACATCATTACCAATGCCAGATAATATGTTGAATATTTCAAAATTACAAAGACAGCAAGCAGTAGAATGGCCAGAGTTTAGTTGGGAAACTCAAATGGGAAGTCCAGATCCAAAACGATGTTACCAAATGTTTGCACCTGATATTTCTAGAATTGGTTATACCGATACTGGTAGAGTATATTCAATAATATGTCCCCAACAAGGTATAACTTCAAAAATCTTTGGATCAATAAATGTAGAAGTAACCGTTACAGGAACAAGAGGTTGGGTTAACGAAGAGAATAGAGAGTTGGCTGCAGATATGGGAGTAGTTGGTAAAGTATGGTTTAGTCCACCGGAAGGGAAAACGAATCCGATATTAAAAGGGATTCAAGATTTATTGTGGAATAAATTTAGAGGAAGTAGTTATCCTTTTCCATCTACAAAAGCTCAAGCAATTATGGTTACTACACATAAAGTAGGGGAGCCCGATCAACCTGTATTTCCTTTGAGAAAAGGATTAAGTACAGGATTTCCAATACCCAATTTTGCCAAGCATGAAGAAGCTTGGTCGGTTGCAAATTTAGAAGTACAAATAGGATCTATTATCAAAACAGGATTTTCAGAAGTAGATAAATTCAATCAATTGGTTATGGACATATTTAACTTAGGTTCAGGAAATATGTTACAAGAAAGAAATGTACTTACATGGAATGTATGGTTTACATCACCACAGTTGGTAGACCAAGGCGAATGGGCAAGACATGCCTGGAAATGGCGCCAATCCATAGATGCGGACCACGGTTCACCTGAAGGACCTGGAACTATTGCAAAATATTATGATGGAACTCCATTTAAAGCAAATCTGAATCTTTTCAAAAGAGGAACCATTACAGAAGTAGAAAGTACCGTTGAAGATGAATTTGACGTTGTTAAACAACAAGAAGAACATAAACTGCTTAATTTTTTAAGTGAAATTGAAGGACAAAATAAAAGTGAAATTATTTCAGCCTTGAAAGATATTTAAGTATTCAAAATAAATAAAAGAGCCCCTTAAAAATGAAAAATGATACTTACGCCAAAACTATAGATAAAGAAACGATTGAAGATTTTAAAAAAGTTTTCGAACAGTATTCAAACAAACCAAATTTTTGGGTATCATCAGAAAAAGATACCTACAACGAATTACGAAGAGTTTTTAACAGAAGATTTGATTTTATACCTTCTCTAATACTTCAACCTTTTACTACCGAGCATGTGGCAGCAATAGTTGCATATGTGACTAAACATGATTTACAAATTACTGTAAAGTCAGGAGGACATGATCATGAAGGAGAATCTGTAGCCACTGGTAAAATACTGATAGATTTTTCAGAAATGAATAAAACAGAAACTTCACTACCTGACTATAATAGAGACGGTGTACGTTTCCGTCAAATCAGAATTCAGCCAGGAGCAAGGTTTCTAAGTATAAAAAAAGAATTAGATAAAGAGCATCTGGGAATTCCACACGGAACATGCCAAAGTGTTGCTATTGCTGGTTACTCTATGGGTGGTGGTTGGGGACCATGGACTAGAAAATACGGAATGGGATGCGAACGATTAAAAGGAGCAACTATTGTATTAGGTAATGGAGTCGTGAAGTATTTAGGAACAAGTGTCTTTTATAATAAAGGGTTAGCAAACGAAGAAAACTCTGAAGAATTTGATAGTAAACTGCTATGGGCTATTCGAGGTGGGGGAGGTTTAAGTTATGGTATTATAACTGAGTTTTTCTATGAGCCTTTTGAATTACCAGATATTGCTACGAGTTTTCATATTTCAAAAGAGTTATTACCGGTATTTAAAAAAATAAAAGCAACAGCCGTAATCGAAGCTTGGGAAAAAGTAACAGCACCTGGTAAATATCCACAACTTATTGGAACGAACTTAAAGGTAGTTGCTAAACCTTTAGATGTATTAGAAGAAGCTTCTAAAGATGCTGTTTTAGATTGGGTAATGAATGGTCATTTTGGAGGAAGTCGAAACGAGCTTTTAGAACTGATTATCGAATGGGGAAAATATTTGGTAGAGTTACAATTAGCAGATATTGATTTTAAAGCTAATGAACAAACCGATATGTTTGATTCCGTAATCGAGGGATTGAAATCAAATTTTGATGAAGCTGCTAATAGCAGTAATGTTCTCACTTTTGCACGAGGAGAAAGTAATGGATATCCTTATACTTTTGAATCTTGGGACCGTTACTCATCAACGGCTAAAGAGAAAGGACTTAGTTTAGAAACTGATTGTCCTGCACCACATAAAATTACTTCAAGAATGCCAACGGAAAACTGGGATAAGTTGAGTAGAGAGCAGTTAGTTTGTTCCTTACAATCTTCGTTACTAAAAGGAATTGAAAACACCAATATTTCATCATATATAACATTAGGTGCAATTCATGGAGATTATTATGGTGCTCCGTTAACCAGAAAGATTTCTGCATTATCTTGTGCTTTTCCGTATCAAACAAGACCGTTTACAATACAGTATCAAACATGGTGGGATATGCCAACACAGAGCACACCAGAATGTGGTTGTAAAATGGATGAACATACATTAGAGAGAGTTTTACCTACAAGATTTAATGTAAATAGAGCTTTAGATTGGATGGAAGAATGTCGTGATTATCAAATAAATGAAACACACGGTTCATTTATTAGCTTTAAAGATGCTTCCATACCTACGAAAAACTATTTTGCACAGAATTATGATGAGCTTATGCGTATAAAATTGAAGTATAGTGGAGATAAAAAGAATTTATTTCAATCTAGAAAGACTATTATTTAAAACTCAAATTAAAGAGATCAATAATAAAGAGATATAAAAAAGCGAAGCATATTGAGCTTCGCTTTTTTATGTTAGTTATTCGTTTCTAAATCCTTTGGGACGTTTAGAACGAATTGGAGCCTTAGGTTCAGGCTTCATTTTAAATGTTTTTGTTCTTAGTAAACGAAGTCCTTCTTTTACTGCTCTTTCCAATTGTGGATCTTTACCTTGTAGTACATTGCTAGGATCTTGAATTACTTCAATATCTGGAGCGACACCTTCGCCTTCTACAGCCCATTCTCCATCAACATCAAAGAATCCACCGCGTGGAGCAACCATACGTCCACCATCGATAAAGCGAGGTGTATCCCATGTTCCGACTAAACCACCCCAAGTTCTAGTTCCAACCAATGGACCTAAATTTTTAAACTTAAACATGTAAGGTAGAAGATCCCCACCAGAGCCAGAGCGTTCATTAATAAGCATCACTTTAGGTCCCCAAATACCTGCCATTGGAGTAGTCCACGGACGTCTATCATTAGCTTTACTATTAAAATATCCCATAACTTCTCTAGACATAATATCGATCATATAATCTGCAGCAGAACCACCACCATTGTTACGTTCATCTATGATAGCTCCTTTTTTGTCTTGTTGAGAGAAATAGTAACGATTAAAAGAATTAAAGCCTTGTCCAGAGGTATTAGGAACGTATACGTATGCCAATTTACCATTAGATAACTGATCAACTTTTCTTCTATTACCTTCAATCCAATCTACAGTTCTTAAAGCCCTTTCGCTGCGTACAGGTTGTACTAAAATCGTTCTAGCTCCTTTAGTTGAAGGCTTGTTGTTTACTTTAATATAAATTTCTCTTCCAGCAGTTTGCTCAAGTAACTGATATATATTAACAGCTGCTGTTAATGATACTCCATTTATTTCTAATAAATAATCACCTTTATTTACAGAAATACCAGGTAATCCTAAAGGAGCTTTTATAGTTGGATTCCAACGTTCTCCTTTGTATATTTTTTTAAAGCGATACATTCCTTTATTAATTTCGAAATCAGCACCTAGTAACCCTACAGGAACAAGCTTTAATCTAGGGTTATCACCACCAGAAACATATGAATGTCCAACAGCAACCTCACCACTCATTATATCTACCACATAATTTAAATCAGTTCTATGTCTTACATCATTTATCCATGGAGCATACCATTCATATACTTCTTTCCACGGAGCACCGTGTACATTATCTACATATAAAAAATCACGCATAAAACGCCATCCTTCTTTAAAAATTTGGTGTGCTTCAGCTTTAGGATCTACTTTTAATTTAATCGTAGTTTTTAATTTTCCCTTAGTACCTTTAGGAGGAGTTTTAGTAGTAACCAAACTCCAGCTACTATTTTTGTAAATTAAAATAGAGTTTCGGTCTTCAGAAACAACAGCGTTAGAAATATTTTTACTAAAATCGGTAGCTTTTTCCTTTGAAACGTCATAGGATAGTAATGAAAGTCCTCTAGTATTTGGAATCGCTTCTAGTATAAAAACCTTATTTTTAGGTCCTTTCAATAAACCAGTATAATTTCTTGAAGGTAATTTCAGAGCAATAGCCCTGTCAAAAATACCTTTGCTATCAATAGTAACTTTTACATCATTAGCTTTTTTACTAGCATCTTTTTTATCTTTTTTCTTATCCTTTTTATCCTTGGAATCAGTATTTTTTTCCTTTGTTATTTTTTCTTCATCCGTTTTTGGTAAGTTAGGCGCTTTATCCTTTTGGTTTAATACTATTGCGTACAAACTTCTAGTTACATTAGGATCATAAGAACTCATATCTAACCAGCCTGATTGTAATCCATAATCAGTGCTTGCTAAAGTGTATATATATTTTCCGGATGCATCCCATACAGGGCTAATAGCATCTGCTATAGGATCAGTTATTTGAATTGTTTTTTTTGTGCTGATTTGGTATACAAAAATAGATTTAAAATGACTTTTATTTTGTTTAGCATAAGTTATCCAATCGCTATCTGGAGACCATTTAGGGTTCATACTTCTGTTAGGGTGTGCATAGCTATCGGTAGCTATTTTCTCTGCTTTTTTAGTTTTTAAGTTCAGTACCCAAATGTTAAAATCAGTATCTGTGTAAGAAATATATTCTCCGTCAGGAGACCAGTCAGGTTTAAAGTAAAACGTAGGATTTGGAATAGAAATAAATAGTTGGTCTGATCCGTCTTGTTTTGCAATTACAAGTTCATATTCTCCATTTTTATCAGAGAACCAAGCAATTTTATCTCCTTTAGGAGACCATACTGGACTACGATCAGCAATCCCAGGAGAATTTGTAATATTTCTCCATGTTCCGTTTTCTTTCGGAATTGTGAAAATTTCCCCTCTAGATTCAAAAATAGCTCGTTTTCCTTTTGGAGAAAGGTTTGGATTATATAAGTTTCTAGCTGAAATATCAATCCATCTAGGTCTAGAATAATTTAAATCACCTTCTACAATAATTGGAATCTGTTTAGTTTCTAGCGAACTTGGATTCAAGAAGTGAATATAGCTACCTTGTTCATATACAATTCCGTTTTTATTTGCATCTAAACTTTTTACATCAAATTTTTTATGAAATGTAATTTGTTTCTCTTGTTTTGTATCAAGATCGTAAGACCAAATATTACTAGCATAATCTCTTTCTGAAATATAATATACCTTACCATTGTGCCAAACTGGGTCTAAATGTCTTTCCTTATCTTTTTGAGGTGTACGAATTAATTGTTTTGTTTTCAAATCTACAATCCAAATAGGCATTGCTTGTCCACCCCTGTAGTTTCTCCATTCTGCATCCCAACCAGTTATTGGAGTATAAGCGATATATTTTCCATTTTCAGAAATTTCTCCATAAGCAGCTCTGGGAATTTCCAGAGCTTCGGGAAAACTACCGTTTAATGAAACAGTATAAAATTTATTGGTTTGCGTTGGCTTTGATGTTCTGCTAGATCTAAAAATAATTTTGTTATCTGGAGTCCAGCCTTGAACAACATCAGGACTAGGGTGGAAGGTTAATCTTTTAGGTTCACCTCCTTTGATAGGAATTACATATACGTCAGTATTCCCGTCATATTGTGCTGAGAAAGCAATCATTTTTCCATCTTTTGAAAAATGAGGATTTGATTCAGATCCTTCGTGACTTGTTAAACGAATGGCATTTCCACCATTTAATGAAGCTCTCCAAAGGTCGTTAGCATGAACGAAAACAACATTATTGTCTGATAAAGTTGGTTGTCTTAATAATCGGGTGCCTTGAGCATGATTTACTGCAGAAATTATGAGGGACCCAACAACGAATAGTATTTTTTTCATAAAAAGTATTATTTGGTTGATGAAGTGTAACAAATCTAATTAAAAGGAATCTTAAAATTAGTGAAGGATATGTTAAAGAGGTAGTGCTTTTATTTTTTAATTAGGTGGTTAGTAGTAAGAAAAATAGGATTGAAAGGAGGAAAAGAATAATAGTACAAATTATATATTAATTTTAAAAAACATCTTAATGCAATTCCATTAAGATGTTTTTTAAAGGTTGATTAGCTTTTTTTTGCAAAAGCTTATTTAGCAAATAGTTGCCCCATATCTTTAAACGCTTTGAATTCTAAAGCATTATTTTCAGGATCATTGAAGAACATAGTTGCTTGTTCACCAACTTTTCCTTTAAACCGTACGGTGGGTGCTATTACAAACTGTGTATTATTTTTTGACAATCTTTCAGAAAGAGCTGTCCAATCTTCCCAAGACAATACAACGCCAAAGTGAGGTACAGGAACATCATGACCATCAACTGGGTTTGTGATTGATTTCGTAGGAATGAAATTTTCTTTTTGATGTAAAACTAGCTGATGCCCAAAGAAGTTAAAATCTACCCAATGTTCGGAGCTTCTACCTTCTTCACATTGAAGAATGTCTCTGTAAAAAGAACGGCATTTTTCTAAGTTTTGAACAGGAATTGCTAAATGGAATGGTTGTGTATTCATTGTTTATTTTTTATCTATTAAAAACCAACAGCAGTATCATCACCACGATGATCAGCACCACCTTCCAATTTTCCATTTGATAAAATTAAAATAGCAGCGACTTTACCTATAACTGGTGAATTTGTTTCATCTATGATGTACCCTAGTTTAATAAGGTTATCTTTTACTTTTTTAGAAAATTGATTAGGTTCCATTTTAATATCGTCAGGATACCACTGATGATGAAATCTCGGTTGGTTAACGGCTTCTTGCATTCCCATATCAAATTCGTGTACATTCAATATAGTTTGCAAAACAGAAGTAATGATTGTAGAGCCACCTGGTGTACCAACAACCATTAATAATTTTCCGTTTTTTTCAACAATTGTTGGTGTCATTGAACTTAACATTCTTTTTTCAGGTTCAATTTTATTAGCTTCAGCACCTAATAAACCAAACATATTTGGAACGCCGGGTTTACTACTAAAATCATCCATTTCATTGTTTAAAAAGAATCCTAATTCGTTACAATACAGTTTCGATCCAAAAGCACCATTCAATGTAGTAGTTACAGATACTGCATTACCAAATTGATCTACAATAGAGTAGTGGGTGGTTTCATTACTTTCTGTGAATTCAATACTACCGTGTGTAACTTCTTTAGAAGAAGTTGGCCTCTCAAAAGAGAAGGAGTTCATTCTTTTTTTCGCGTAAGCCTTGCTGATTAATTTATGCTGTGGAATGGTAACAAAGTCGGGGTCACCTAGAAAAAAACTTCTATCTGCATAGGCTCTACGTTCTGCTTCCGCTATAACCTGTATAAATTTTGAAGTATTATGTCCGTATAAATGCAAGTCATAAGGCTCTATAGCATTCATAATTTGTGCTAAACATATTCCGCCACTAGATGGAGGAGACATCGAAATAATTTTTAGGTTATCGTATGTAAAAACGATAGGGGTTCTCCATTGTGCTTTATACTTGGCTAGGTCATTTTCAGTTATAATACCACCATTTTCTGTAATAAATTGTACTAATTGTTTAGCTGTTTTTCCTTTATAAAATTCTTCAGCACCATTTTTTTGAATTCTGGTTAGCGTAGCTGCTAAAGCAGAGTATTTTATAGTGTCGTTTTCCTTCCAAGATTGATCGAATAATATTGGTTTTTTATTCGCTTTCAAGAAGTTTGGTTGATGTTTTCGAATACGTTTTTCTTGTTTTTTAGTAACAATTACTCCGCGTTTAGCTAAATCAATTACTGGCTGTATAATATCAGCCATAGGTAAAGAACCAAATTTTTTATGCGCTTCAAATACGCCAGCTATTGTACCGGGAACACCCACTGCCATGGCACCTAAAGTACTTTTGTATGGTAAAACGTTTCCTAATGAATCTAAAAACATGTTTTTAGTAGCAGCTAAAGGAGCTTTCTCTCTGTAGTCTAAGGCGCCAGTTTCACCATTGTTTTTACGATATACCATAAAACCACCACCACCAAGGTTTCCAGCATACGGATAAGCTACAGCTAAAGCTAATTCTGTAGCAACCATAGCGTCAAATGCATTCCCACCTTTTTTCAAGATATCAGATCCAATTTTAGAAGCTTCTTTTCTTGCTGAAACTACCATTGCATTGTCGGTTAATAATCCAGTTTCTGGCTGCTTATATTTACAATTTAAGAGTAAGAAAAAGAGGATTAAATAAGGAGTGTACTGTTTCATAATTCTTTTATCTTTAAGGTAACATAAGCTATTAATTCCAGCATAAATAATTTAAAATCATTTTCGAAATCAACATAATATAACTCTAGGTCTTCTACTGCCAAGTTCATTTTTGACTTCCCTTTTGTACGTCTATTCATTCCTAGTAATACTTCATGAATCCCATCAATAAACTGATAATTAAATAACCAGTCTTGTTGCATCATATAAGGTAATAATTCTTGAGTTTTCTCTGGAAGTATTTGTTTTTTATTGTGAAGTAAAGTATATATACTTTGAGTAAAAATCTCAAATGGTATTTGTGAATAATTAGCCCAGTTTTTAGCTAAAAAGTGATCGTAAAATATATCTATGATAACACCATCATAATGCCCGTATCGTTCATGTAAACGACGTTTACTAGTTCTAACTATTTCATGCGCATCGGTAAAAGAGTCGATAGCTCTATGTAAGTGAATACCTTTTTGTATGGCTTCGGAATAATGTGAAAACTTATTTCCTCTAATATGATCTGCAATAAAATTACCAATCATAATTTCAGTATTTTCAGGAGATAAATAGAGATGAGCTAGAAAATTCATAGTATAAATGTAAAGAAAAAACCACAACTAACTAGTTGTGGTTTTTATGATTTATTTTACAGTAAAGGTTCGTTTTATCAATACAGGTTTTCCTTTCTTAGTAAAGCCTTGTATCTCTACATCAAAGTCACCAGTGATATCTGAAGTATAAAAATTAATTTTCTCGTTTCCGTGTAAATTATTTTCAAAGAATAGATTGGTGTTAAAATCTGGAATTCTGTCATTACTATTGTCTGAATAATCGGATAAATATTGAACTTTATGTACTTGATTTGCTGGGAATTTATGAGCAATTAATGATTCGTTTTTAGGTATATAATTATTCTCAAAAGTTTCAATGATAATAATTCCATTGAACATAGCTCCATTAAGTTTATAATGGCCTTCATAAAGTGTTATTGTATTAATAGTATTGGTTTTGAAATCTAACAACTCTTTGTGGTTATCAACAAGAAAACCGTCAACCATAACTAGAGCTTTAGAAAAGGCACTCGTAGCATTTTTTGTTTTCTCAACTTTAAAAATAGTTTCACTTTTTGTTTCTTCAATCCAAGCTCCAATTATAATTTCTTTAAATGTCTCTTTCATGGAATCAAAACGAGTGTAGTCATCTAGCTTAAAACTTTTAAACAAATTATTAAATTTGATATTGCTATAGTTCTCTGTTGTTTTAGCTTTTTTTACAGCACTGTATGCATTTTCTATTTGTGTATACACAGCATTCTCTTTAATATAGTTAGCTATTTCTTTGTTAATTATAAAATCCTGAAAAGTTAAATTCGATAAGTCAGGTGTAAAGTTTGAATCTATTTTTACAGTAATAGGTAATGTATTATTTAATACTTGTATATATGCTTTATCGTTAGAAAATTCTTTATCAATAATAAACAGAAAATCACCATTCTTATGAGCATTAGTTACTAAGGAAAATCCGTCTTTCCCGATGGTAGAGAAGCTTATTTTCATTTTTGAAAAATCATCGGTATTGGTTTCGGAAATTAGCTTTCCTTTAATTACTTCACCTCTAATTTCTGGTAGGTATGTTATATCAGGTTTATTCGTATTGTTATTTTTAGAACTCTTCTTCGTTGTTACAAAAGGTGTGCGTTGAGACACATTTAAAGAGTAGTTACCTTGTTCGGTAATCATATCGTTAAGAGATAAAGATACTAAGCTTCTAGTAGCTTTTTTAGAATCAGATAATGTTGTAGTAGAAGAATCACTAACCATTATATCTGATATTTTACTGCCGTTAAAATCATTTTTGAACGGATTATAAATCATTACATCTTTTTCAAAGAAAGAATTAAAGTTAAGCATCCATTTTGTGTAGGCTATAACTTTGTAGCTACCAGAGGATAAAGTATTTGGTATAAATAAGTTTACTTTACCTAAACTGTTCTTTAGCCTTACCTTAAGTTTTTTAACTGATTTTTTTTCAGCATTTATCAATTCAATATAGGCTACTTTACTAATACCACTTGGAGTATTCATGTCTTTATTTAAAGCAAATAACGACAGTTTCATTATTTCCCCAGTTGTAAAAATATCCTTATTTGCGTGGAGATGAATAGCTTCCTTAGGAAAACTACTAACACTCGATTCTTCTTGATTAATTGTAATGTCTTTCTTAGAAAACTCATTGAAACGCTGCATTAGGTTTGTGTAGGCAATCACTTTATAGCTACCGCTTTGTATGTTGTTAGGAATAAGTAGTTTAGTAGTTCCAAGACTATTATTTAAAGAAAGTTCTATTTTTTTTATAGATTTATTTTTAGCATCTATTAACTCCACATATGCAATTTTACTTACTGTACTAGGCACATTAGTAATGGCATTTAATATGTAAAGAGAAATATTAATACTTTCACCAATAGCGAAATTGTCTTTATTGATGTTTAAGTAAAGTTTTTCTTTTCGAGAATTACTACGTTCTTGGTTATTATTTGAATTTACTTGCGCATTAATAAATAATGATACGAAGACGATAAGTATAAGACTGTATTTTATATTTGTTTTCATAATTTAATCAATCCAAAAGTTAGGTTTTTCAGTATTTCCATATTTTCTACAATCACCACAGCCTTCCGTAACAAGAGTGAAAGGAACAGCTGCATTAGCTCCATCTGCATAGTATAAATTACCAGCTTGTAGAGATAGCAATAGGGGAGAAGGAGCCAGAAGTTCTCCACTTAAAGGAGGATTTAAGAGCTGACAATCTTCAATATAATTAACCTCCATATCATTATACAAATCTGTATAATTAAAGAAGAAACGTTTTGTAGATACGTGAGATACTTCAAAATAGCCTATAACATTGTCGTTAGGGTCGCTTGGAATAATATTATTACTAATATTACCTGGTTGTACTCCTGAGAAAACATCATCTGACGATGAAATTTTTTTCAATGCTTTGTAGTAATTATAAGCATCAAAAGATTGTACACGTTGCTTTAAAAGAATACTATGTCTTTCGTTAATTTTATAATTATTTTTTTTGTAAAAGAGAAAATCAAAATTAACTTTAGTGTTATTAGACGAGACAATATCGTGTATAATAATATCTTTAGAACTATTACTCACGTAACAAACTTTAGCTGCATCAGTGCCTAATTCTTTTCGATATTCAAAAGGTTGAATAGACTCAACGATTAAACGTTCGTTAGTCCAGTAGGGAGCTACAATCCTAAATGTTTCAACATAATCATATTTAAAGTATTTAGCATCATCCGAATCTTGTGTTTCAACTGTAAAATACACACCATCGTTATCTAAATTATCAGTGCCAGTTCTTACAGATATTTTATCGATTGTTGACGTACCAGATGTTTCTTCTGGTTTAGATGTATACGTTTTTCCTTCTTCAGTATTTACGACTAAAGTGTAAGCTATGTTTTCTTCAGCTTTGAAAGGAATAGTAGCTTCGTAAACACCTTTTTCATTAATTTGTTGAAAAGAAAATGAATTTCCATTCTCATCAGTTAAACCAACTGACGCATTCTTTGCATAAGTAGGTTCGTCAGCATCAAAGTCGTAGCTATAGCTTAGCGTGATTTGATGTTTTTTAATTTCCGTAGTAATAACTGCATCAATAATTAAAGTTCTATTATTTGTTGAGCTAATGAGATCAACTTTATCAATACAGCTCACGAGCAAAATGAGTAGTATGAATTTTATGTATTTTTTCATGATTACCAGTTTAAAATTAGTCAATCCAGAAGTTAGGTTTAATTTTACTTCCGTAAACTCTACAATCTTTACAACCATTAGTTGTTAAGATAAAGGGTCTGTCAGGGTCAGTATTACTATCAAAATATACATACTCACCAGCTAAAGCATCTAATAATGGTGAAGGTAATGTTGGATCTACAGGGTCTACTAGATAGGGTTGAATTACGGAACACTCTTCTACATAATTTTTTTCCATATCACTATAAAAATCTGAGTAATTGAAAAATATTCTTTTTGAAGATACGTAAGAAACTTCAAAATATCCTATAACATTTTCACCTGAATCTGAAATAATATTACTATTTAAATTTCCTGTTTGAACATTAGAAAAAACATCATCTGAAGACGATATCTTTTTTAAAGCCTTAAAATAATCGTACGCATTAAACGATTGCACTCGCTGCTTTAACAATATACTATAACGTTCGTTTATTTTAGGACTATTTTTTTCAATAAATAGAAAATCAAAGTTTACACTCGAGCTACTTTGCGATGAAATATCATGAACAATAATATCTCTTAATGGACTTTCAACATAGCAAATCTCTGCAGCATCTATATTGAATAAATCAAACTCAAAAGGCGATCTTGATGTAATTTTTGCATCAAAAGAATTCCAATAAGGAGCAATAATCTTATAAGTTTCAATAAAATCATATTTGAAATATTGTGCTCCGTCGTTTGAATCAAAAGTTTTAACAGTTAAAAAAAGACCTTCTTCATCTAAAGAATTTGTATCAATCCTAGCATTTATACTTTCAATATTAGAAGTGCCAGATGTTTTTTCAGGTTTTGATCTGTATGTCTTTCCACTTTCTTTAATTTGAACTTCTAGCGAATATGATACATCTAATACAGCTTTAAATTCATTAATTGATTGGTATGTTCCTTTTTGATCGACTTGACGAAAATTAAAAGTATTACCATTTTCATCGTTAATTTTTACCACTGCATTTTGTGGGAATTTCGGTTCGTCATTATTAAAGCCATAACTATAGCTCAAATTGATTTGATGCTTTTTAAAATCGGTAGTTAATACAGCATCAACAATTAATGTTTCCTTATTTAAAGAACCGTCCAGTTCCACTTGTTCTATACAACCAGTGAAGATTAGTATTGATATTACACTATAAGCATAAATGATAATTTGCTTTCTTCCCATGATTTAAAATTTTAAATTATAAGTGATGGTTGGAATAGGAATAGCAAAAATTGAGGTTTTAAAACCGTTTACTTGTCCGTCTTGAGAAGTAAAGAATATGGCATTAACATTATTTCTACCTAACACATTGTAAATCGAAATATTCCAAAAACTATGTATTGCCTTTTTAGTTCTATGATTTCCTTCAATATTAATACCAAGATCTAGCCTGTAATAATCAGGAAGTCTGAATTTATTCCGATCACTATACAATAAAAATTCACTACCTGCGAAATCATATTTTCCAATAGGGTAGGTTATCGGTCTACCAGTTTGATAAGAAAAGTTAGCAGAGAAACTATAACGTTTTGTAAACTTATAATTTAAAACAAGATTTAAATCGTGTGGTTTATCAAAGTTTGCAGGAAAATATTCTTGATTATTGATAACATTCTGATTGAATTGACTAGCGAACTTAAGTAAGGATCTTGAATAGGTATAACTAATCCAGCCATTTAAAGCTCCTTGTTCTTTAGAGAGTAAAAATTCAACTCCGTAAGCCTTTCCTTCTCCTTGTAAAACTTCAGTTTCTAATGCTGGATTCAATATCAAATCAGCTCCAGTTCTATAATCTAATAAATTATCAAAAGTTTTATAATAAGATTCTACGCTTAACTTGTATAAGTTTGATTTAAAATTAAAGTTTTTATAAAACCCTAATGAGTATTGAAGAGCGCTGATAGGCTTTATATTTAAATCTGATAATTTCCAAATATCTATAGGAGAGGCAGAAATATTATTAGATAATCGATGGATAAATTGATTAGAGTTATTAATACTGAATTTAACAGATAAATCGTCACTTAAATTATAACGTGACGAAAAATAACCGCTAAAAGCATGTTCACTATCTATAATTTCATTATTTCCGAATGTTTTAGTTTCAACTAAGTTTGATTCGTTTTTAGGTAAGTTATCGGCATAAATACGTTGTGTAGAAGGTCCTAAAGAAGAATAATTGGTATACCGAATTCCAAAATCTAAAGCGAGCTTTTCTGAGACGTTAAAATTATCAGAAATAAAAAGAGAATTTTCCATACCTTTTTCAGTTGCTACACTTGTTGGAGTAACGGTAGAAGCACTACCATTTGGTCTTAAATCACCTGGGTTTATTACATATAACTTAGCGTCTAAACCATAATTTAACTTATGTGAATTAGGTAGCTTTTTTTCAGCAATAACTTTAAAATTATATTCGTTTAAATCATATTTCAACAGAAACTTCTTATCCTCATTACCATCAAATTCGGTCTCAAAATCATATGAACTGTTCGATAATTTGAATTCAACATTATTTTTAGAATCCATTACATATTTCCAATCTAAAGAAACTAGTCTGTTTTGATAGGAGTTTATTGAGTCTGTAGCAATACGATATTTATCATTACTATAGTACCCCATTAACTTCAATGTATTTTTCTCATTAATTTTATGAGTATACTTTGCAGAAGCATCGTAAAAACTGATTTCACTTTTATTGATTTTCTCGTTATCAATAAGGTCAAGTAACCAATCAGAATAAGTACTCCTAACACCAACCATTAAACCAGATTTTTCTTTTATAATAGGAGTTTCAATTGCAATGTTTCCAGTTACAGGACCTACAGAAGCTTCTCCTTTAAATTTAGAAAAATTACTATCTTTTAGCTTAATGTCAAAAACAGATGAAACTCGTCCTCCGTATTTTGAAGGAATATTTCCTTTGAAAACATCTATACCTTGAGTTAAAAAAGGATTTATAGCAGAGAAAATACCTAGAAAGTGAGAAGGATTATATAAAGTAGTGTTATCTAATAGAAATAAATTTTGGTCTGATTTACCACCTCGAACATTGAAACCTTGCGAACCCTCGTTAGTGTTTTTAATTCCAGGTAAAGTCATACTTGCTTTTAAAAGATCTCTCTCTCCAAGAATTTGCGGTATTAACTTAATACTTTCAGCTTTTAAACTGGTAACTCCAGTTACTGTGCTTTTTATATTTTTTTGAGCTTTAGCATTAATCACAACTTCGTCCAATTCATTCGAAGACTCGTCAATAGAAAAGGTTTTTGTAGCGTTATTTAGTAAATTTAACTTCAATGTACTTGTTTCAAAACCAGATAGCACGATTTCAATATCATTTTTCCCAAAAGGTAAATCGATGGTATAATATCCTTTAGTATTTGATGTGGCTACACTATTATTTTTACGATTAATAACAACAGCTCCAACCGCAGGGGCATTTGTTTTTGCATTAATAATGTAACCTTTTAATGTATATGTCTTTTTAGGATTGCTTGAAACTTTACCGATATTAGTGTAATTGTCATCAGGATATTGATTAATGATGTATCCATTAATCAAATTTTTATCATCTGACGAATCTTTAGGCGAGTCATTACCTGTAATGTTATTATCAGAAGGAATGGTAATTTTCGGTTCTAGTATTCTAACATTCTTGGTAAGAATTACTTTGTTTCCGTCTTGAATATAAAAATTTAAGACCGTATTTTTTAGAACTTCGTTTAAGATAAAATTTAATGATTTATTTTGATAATTAGCAGTAATTCGTTTTTCAGAATTCAACCAATCTTTATTGAAATAAAATATAAAATTGCTGGTATTTTCTATTTGAGTAATACAATCTTCAACCGTAGTATCGTTAAACGAAATACTGATGTTTTTTTTGTTTTCTTGAGCTATCAATAGTTTAAAGCTCAAGAAAAGAGCTATTAGAATTATTCTTTTGTGCATAGAAATTTATTGTTTACTTAAGTTGCTAAACAGTGATTCAGAAAAAAAGTTTGGAGACTTTTTATTCTTGAAATAAAAATCGATCATTTTTTCTTGATTAGGGAATGAAGCATACCAGTTTTTTTTCTTCGCTAGAGATAAAATAACCTTTTTATCAGCTATAAAATAATCCTCAAGTTTTTCAAAGTTGTAATATGTTCGCTTATTTCTAACAAGTTCTTTCTTTTTCACTTGTTGTTTCTTAAGAAGCTTTTTTCCGTTCAAGTTATTTCTTAATTCATAAAAAGTAGTATTAATTTTTATGAACTCCTTATTGTTAATTCTGAAGCCAGAAACTTTACTTTTATCAAGTATTAGCGAATAATTTTCAGTGGAAGATTTGATTCTAACAATTAAGTTGTCATCTAGAATATCATAATTACAGGAGACATTATAATATGTTTGGTTATTATAAATAATGTCTCCTGAAGTAAATGTATCATTTAAGAAATGATTACTATTATTAAAAGTTCTATACTTCTCAGTATATTTAAAACCTTTATTAATGTTTAAATTTTGTTGCTTTACAGTCGTATCAAACCAGACTAATAACTGTTTGTTTTCCGCCGAATCTTGGCTATATGATATTTGACTGTAGGCAACGAGTAAAATTAAAGAACGTAGTATCTTTTTTTTCATTTGGTTGGCGTTATAAAACGCTGAAAGTAATTAAAAAAGGTACTATAATCAAGTAATTTAACTTTTGACTGGTATGTTTTTTAAAATTTCGATTAAGAAATCCCAGAATTTTTGTAGAGATGAAATTTGAGCACGTTCATCTGGAGAATGAGCTCCTCTAATATTTGGACCAAAAGAGATCATATCCATATTCGGATAATTCTGACCTAAAATACCACATTCCAAACCAGCATGACAGGCGGCTACATGAGGTTCTGAATTATTCATTTTCACATAAAGTTCTTTAAGAACTTTTAAAATATCGGAATTTGTATTAGGTAACCACCCTGGATATGTACCTGAGAATTCTACTTCAAAACCAGCTAATTCGAAAACAGCGCGCAAAGAATTTGCTAAATCCCATTTATTCGTTTCTGAAGAAGAACGTGTTAAACATCCTATCTTAATTTTACCATCTTTTACAATAACTCTTGCGATATTATTTGAGGTTTCTACTAAATCTGAAATATCCGGACTCATTCTATATACCCCGTTAAGAGCTCCATATATAGCTTTAATAAATCCTATTTGAATACCTAAATCCATTACATATTCAGGAGTTTTCGTTTCCTTTAATTCAATAGTTAGATTAGGTTCTAAAGAAGCAAATTCATTTTTTATTTCAGTTATTAGTTCATTTATTTCAAACAGAAAAGGCTCTTTAGAAACAGTGTCTATTACTACGGTAGCAAAACTCTCTCTTGGAATAGCATTTCGTAAACTACCACCATTAACTTCTGTAATACGTAAACCAAAATTAGTGAACCCATCAAATAAAAGTCTATTCATAATTTTATTTGCATTTCCTAATCCCTTATGAATGTCCATTCCAGAATGTCCACCATTTAATCCTGTTATAGAAATTTCATAAGCGGTAGTGTTTTCTGGTGTTTCTTCTTGCTCATATGTTCTAGTTGCAGTAATATCAACTCCTCCAGCACATCCAATACCAATCTCATCATCCTCTTCAGTATCTAAATTCAGTAAAATTTCTCCATTTAGTATACCGCCTTCAAGTCCCATAGCACCCGTCATACCTGTTTCCTCGTCTATTGTAAACAAGGCTTCAATTGCAGGATGTTCAATGTCAGTGGATGAAAGTACTGCCATTATAGAGGCTACACCTAAACCATTGTCTGCGCCTAGTGTAGTACCTTTAGCTTTTACCCAGTCACCATCAACAAACATTTTAATACCTTCTTCATCAAAATCGAAATCAGTATCTGAATTTTTTTGATGAACCATATCCAAATGACTTTGCATTACGATAGGTTTGCGGTTTTCCATTCCAGAAGTTGCGGGCTTTTTTATAATTACGTTTCCTACACTATCAACTAAAGTTTCTAAGTTTAAACGGTTTCCAAAATCAACGATGAATTGAATGACACGTTCTTCTTTTTTTGATGGACGTGGAACTGCATTTAAATCTGCAAAATGATTCCAAACAACTTTTGGTGCTATATCTCTAATTTCTGAGCTCATTAAAATTGATGTTAAAATTGATATTCAAAGGTACGTTTTTTTAGATTTTAAGGATAGTTAAAGTTGAAAGACTTTAGTGTAATTAAGTATTGTTTCTGTGTCTTTTTCTGTGTCTTTCTTTTTGATTGTTGTAATTTTGTAGCTATGGATTTTTCATCAAAACTTCTTGAAAATGCAGTAAATGAAGTGAGTCGTTTACCTGGAATTGGTAAACGAACAGCGTTACGATTGGTATTGCATTTATTAAAACAACCCAAAGAGCATACAAAGTTTTTAACTGAAGCACTAACTCAACTAAGAGGAGAGGTAAAGTCATGTAAAAAATGCCATAATATTTCAGATACAGAATTATGTGACATTTGTAGTAATATGAATAGAAACGCTGAAGTTGTGTGTGTGGTTGAAGATATAAGAGATGTAATGGCAATAGAGAGTACAGCACAATATCGAGGTTTATACCATGTTTTAGGTGGGAAAATTTCGCCAATAGAAGGTGTTGGACCTCAAAACTTACATATAGAGTCGCTAATTGAGAAAGTAAAACAAGGTGAGATTAAGGAATTAATATTTGCACTAAGTTCAACGATGGAAGGGGATACGACTAATTTTTATATTTACAAACAAATTGAGGCTTATAAAATAACCACATCTACTATAGCTAGAGGAATTTCTGTGGGAGACGAACTAGAATATGCAGATGAGGTTACTTTAGGTAGAAGTATTTTGAATAGAATCCCTTTTATACAATCTATACGTGGTTAATTTAGCTTCTTGAAAATAGAAGTTAAACTACCGTTAGGTAGTTCTAGAATTGTAAAATTCTCTTTAAAAGTTATTTTTCTGGTAATTCCATCTACAGTGTATAAATTACTACCTTTATTTAACCAGAATGCATTTTGAGTTTCACTAATACATGCTGTAGTGTTCTGTCCGCTATCTTCCGTAAAGTAAATTCCTTCGAAATTTCCGTCCTCAGAAAATGATAAGGTGCCTTGTCTACTGCAGCTTGTAGAAATATCTGTACCATTTTCTATATCTTGGAATAATTGCCATTTTCCAATGATAGGATCAGAAGATAAAGTCTCATTATCTTCGGTATTGTTACAAGAATAGATCAAAGCTATAATCAATAATACGTGTACTATTTTTTTCATGATACTGTAGTTTATGTAATTTACATAAAAGTATGATAGTTAAATACGTACTTCAATACCTAGTAATAAGTAATATTTAAGTTTGGAACTTGGAGAGCGTATTATATTTTTTTGTACACAATGTCACCATTAACAATTCTAAAACTCGACCCATCTGCATCGAACTCGATTGAAGATTGCTGATTATTAAAAGAATATTTATTATCACCTTCATTTTTCCAAGTATTTTCAATCAAAGAAGTTCTTGAGCATTCGCTGTTAAGTACTTGAAATGTTTCGGTAATTGTTACTCCATTGGATCTAAAATCTATCGTGGTTTTCTTCTCGCAGTCGGTTACTTCTTTTTTACTTACAGAAAATAAACTCCATTTTCCTACAATCTCATCATTAGAGTTTTCATTTTCATCATTAGAACAAGAAACCAATGCAAGGATAATTACGAATATAAAAAGTGTTTTTTTCATAGTATGTTTTTTAGGATACGTGTAAGTAAATATATGAATTAAATACGAGTACTATTCAATTCACATATTTACTTGAATAGCTTTAATTTATATTGTGTTTGTCAGTATGTTCTTTCTCTAGTGCATCCCAACTTTTTTTGGTGCGTATCTTCTTATATAAACGAACGCTTAACATTAATAGTATAGATATTAATACAATACCAATTACACCCCAAATCCAATTAATAGCACTTTTAAGAACTACTAAAAATACTACTGCAAAAAGAATAATAGTTGCGACCTCGTTCCATATTCGTAGTTTTAATGCTGAATATTTAATTTCATCTCTTTGTAATTGTTTGAAGATGGAATGGCAGGCGCCATGATAAAAATACAAGGCTAAAACAAAAGAAAGTTTAACATGCATCCATGGCATTTCTAAATATATAGGATTTTGATATAACATCCAGAATGCAAAGAAACTTGCCAGAACTGCAGAAGGCCATGTTATTATATACCATAACCTTTTTTGCATTAATTTGTATTGAGTTTGTAATATCTGTTTTGCAGTCTCATCTTTTTTTTCAGCTTCAGTATGGTAGATAAATAAACGTACGATATAAAATAAACCAGCAAACCATGTAACAACAAATATGATGTGTAATGCTTTAACGTATAAAAAATCCATGAGGTTATTTATTTTTTAGAAAAATCATTAATCCAGTTTGCTAATATAGAAACCCATTCTTCGCTATCATTAATACATGGAACTGTATGAAATTTTTCTCCACCAGCTTCTAAAAATTCTTCTTCACCTTCCATTGCTATTTCTTCCAAAGTTTCTAAACAGTCAGATACAAAAGCAGGTGTAACAATAGCTAGTTTTTTAACGCCTTCTTTTTCAGCTTTTTTAACTATTGTTCTGTCTGTGTATGGCTGTAACCAAGGATCAACTCCGAGGCGAGACTGGAAAGAAGTTGAAACCATATTTTCATCTAGACCAAGTTCTTTAATCACATTTTTTGTAGTTTGAAAACACTGATGTCTGTAACAAAATTCATGAGCTTTAGAAGGAGTATTGCAACAACTACCGTCTATTTTACAATGAGATTTTGTAATATCTGATTTTCTAATATGACGTTCTGGTACACCGTGATAAGAAAATAGTAAATGATCGTATTCTTTATCGCTAAGGTAATCCTTGATACTATTAGATAAGGCCTTTACATATTCTGGTTTGTTGTAAAATGCAGGAATATCTGTAATCTTCATGTCAGAGAAAAATTCTTTGCGAAGTTCTTCTGCCAAAACTACAATAGTTTCAGTAGTAGCCATTGCAAATTGTGGATACAGAGGAATCAGTAATACATCTTTAACACCTTTATCATACAATTCTTGAAGACCATCTTTCATAGACATAGAACCGTAACGCATAGCCAAGGCAACAGGTAAATCAGTTTTCTGTTGTACTTTGTTTTGTAATCGTTCAGACAATACAATTAAAGGCGAACCTTCTTTCCACCATATTTTTTTGTAAGCTGCAGCAGATTTTTTTGGTCGTGTATTTAAAATAATTCCTTTTACCAAAAAAGAACGAAACCAATATGGAAGATCGATAACACGTTCGTCCATCAAAAATTCTCCTAAATATTTTTTTACGTCTTTAGGATCTGTACTATCTGGCGATCCTAAATTTACTAATAAAACTCCTTTCATATATCCGAATTATTTTCAGTATTATTTTTTAATTTGATTTGTTATTTCGTACAATGTAATGGCTAAACTATGGATAACGTTCATGCTTGAATTTCTACCATACATAGGAATAGATATGGTGGCGTCAACGTTATCTATATCTTCTATACCACGTCTTTCACTTCCTAAAAGTAATACGATTTTATGGTGATTTTTAAAATTAAAATCTTGAATATTTATACTCTCATCAGTAATTTCAATACCAATAATTGTGTTTCCTTCCTCTTTAAGATTTACAATAGTATTTGAAAAACTTTCATACTGTTCAAAAGGAATTTCATCAAATGTATTCCTTGCAGTTCTTTTAACTGTTCTGTTAGCTATTGTAGGAGAACTCTCATGTAGGTAAAGTTTAGAAACGCCAAAACTTTCAGCAATTCTAAAACACATCCCTATATTCTCTGGAGTACGAATAGCATCACAAACTATTGTGATAGGAAATTCTTGTTTGTTATTTGATATTTCTTCGTGAGTTAATTGTTTCATCTATGCTTGTAAATCTGATAAAAATTCTTGCCAAATGGAGTGTTCAAATTTAGCTTTGAAAAAACCAAAATGACCTATTTGTTTACCTTCATAATCTTGAGGCTTTAAATGTTTTCTAACAACAAATGCATTGTTGTATTTTCGAGTCATCCAATCAACAGCCTTTTTTGGAGCAAAATGATCGTTTTCCGTGCTATATGAAGTTATTTTACTTTTAATTTGACTGTAAAAAAGTTGATCTTTTTCCTTGTAAGCGAATACATGATTTTTTTTTCTTCCCCAACTTGCGAATTCTAAAGCCATTGATTTTGGAAGGTTTTCCATTTTCATAAACTTTTTACTCGGTAGGTAACCAACTAAATTTACGGTTACAGGAATTAAAAAGTAGTAATTGAAAAATGTTCGTACCCTACCAAAACCTTTCCACATAGAGTGGTTTATGTTTTGCACAGTAACAAATATTATGTTTTTAAAGATATTATTATTGGGAACGATCCCTAATAATTGTCCACCAATACTATGACAAATGCAATGAATTTTTTGTTGTGAATGTTTAGTCTTTATAAATTCAAAAACACTTTTTATATCGTTTGTAGCCCAGTTGCTCAGGGTAACATCAAATTTCCTCAAATTTTGTTTTTTAGAAAATCCAATTCCACTATAATCAAAAGTGTAAACAGTGCAACCATTGTTACTTAAAAATGAAGCAAACTTTGCATAATATTTTTGTAAGACACCAGTAGCAGAACAGAGAACAACAATATCGCCATTTTCACTCGCATTAAATCGTGTTACCTCGATAGCGTGTCCTAGGGGAGTTTTAATTTCAAATCTATGCATAATTAAGAATTGAAAGATAAAACATGTTGCTTAGGTGTAGTACCATATTTTTTCTTGAAAGCAGCAATGAAATGACTAGAAGTGCTGTATCCAATTTTCAAACCGACTTCATTAACATTGTGTTGATTTGCTTCTAATAATTTTCTTGCGAACTCCATTTTGTAGTCAAATAAAAAACTATAAACAGTATCGCCATAAATCTGTTTGAAACCTTCTTTTAGTTTCTTTAAATTTAAACCTATTTCGTTAGCCAATTCTTGTAATGTTGGTGGCTCGGCCATTCTTGTTATAATAATATCTTTTGCCTTTCTAATTTTAGCTACATCCCTTTCATCAACTAAAAACGGGCAATATTCGCCATTACTAGCTTCGTCTTGTTGAAAGTGTAGACTTAAAAGCTCGTATATTTTACCTTTAATATATAAGTTACGAATAGAACTGTTGATATTGGCATTTATTATTTGTTGCAAAACGATTAAAACAGTAGATCGTATTACACTATCATCATAATATTTTTTATTACTATTTTCCTTACTTAAAAAAGGAATATAATTTGCCTCTTTTGAAAAAAGAGCATGAAATTTTTCTATGGAAATTAACAAAGAAACTAGCGTGCTTTTCGGTCTTATTTCTAAATTTAAAGGTAGTTTTTGTTGCGGGTTATAGAGCAAAATAGAATGCTTATCCAAAACATCAAAGGCATAGTTGCCGCTGTTAAAATGAAATTTAGCATTACCACGTATGCAAAAGTGTAATTGTATGAAAGTATGGTCTATATCACGTTCAAAACGCTGTGTTTCATTACTTTCGTTACTGAATTCTAGCAACCAAAAACCATTTTCTAGGTTGGTTTCATTAAAAGAACTTTGAGCGGTGTTTTTCAAAATTATAACTATTTAATTTACAAAAGTGTTTATTTAGAATAATTCTATATAAATTAAGCTGTAAAAGCCTAGTTTACTACAAAAATACGTAAAATCGATAGTTTTACTAGTAAATAATATCAAAAAACATAAAACGACATTTAAAGTTCTTTTAGCGATGTTTTTATCTAAACTAAGTTTCTAAATTTGTCAATGGTTTTTGAAATAGTTAAATGTTGATAGAAAGTACGCACAAGAATTTTTATAACATCGGGATAAGTTATGTAAAAGCTGACGCACAAACGCGTGGAAAGTTTTCTTTATCAAAAGAAAATCAAATAGCGCTGTTAGAAGAAGCAAAACAAAATGACTTTGAAGGTGTTTTTGTATTGTCCACCTGTAATAGAACTGAGATTAATGGATTTGCTGAGCATCCTTTTCAGTTGATAAGTATGCTGTGTAAGCATTCAAACGGATCCGTTGAAGACTTTGCTAAAGTTTCCTACGTAAACAAAAATCAAGAAGCAATCCATCATCTTTTTAGAATGGGGACAGGTTTAGATAGTCAGATATTAGGAGACTATGAAATTGTGGGGCAACTTAGACAGGCATTTAAACTAGCAAAAGAGCATGAAACTGTAAATGCTTACGTAGAGCGATTGTTGAACAACGTAATGCAAGCGAGTAAGCGCGTTAAAAATGAGACAAAATTAAGCTCAGGAACTACTTCTGTATCGTATGCATCAGTACAATATCTTATTAAAAATTTACCAGATTATAATACCAAGAATATTTTAGTTTTTGGATTGGGTAAAATGGGTAAGCATACTTGTAAAAACTTAGCAAAATACACCTCTAATAAATCGGTAACTTTAATCAATAGAACAGAGGACAAGGTAGATGAGTTTGTTAAAGAACATACTTCCATAAATAAGGGTAAGCATGAAAATTTAACAAAGGAAATAGCATCTTCGGATGTTCTTATTGTTTCAACAGGAGCTTCTTTACCAACGGTAACATTAGACAATGTAATTACCAGTAAAGAATTGCTGATAATAGACTTATCAGTGCCAGCAAATGTTTCAGAAGAGGTTAATAACTTGGAGAATGTGACGTTAATCAATGTCGACGAACTATCTAAAGTAACAGACGAAACATTAGCAATTAGAAAACAAGAAATTCCAATTGCAGAAGAAATAATAGAGAAGCATAAGAAAGAATTTAACGAATGGCTAAACCATAGACGTTTTACACCAGCAATTACAGCGTTAAAACAATCTTTGAAAGCAATTCAGCAAGACGAAATTAATTTTCATAAGAAAAAAATAGAAAATTTTGATGTTGACCAAGCAGAAGTTATAACATCAAGATTCATTCAAAAGATTACTACCCAATTTGTAAAGCATCTAAAAACAGAAGAAACTTCCGTTAGTCAAAGCATACAGGTTATGGCAAAAGTCTTTGGGACAAACTTAGAAACTATCGATGCAGAAAATCATTAGAATTGGTACTCGTGAAAGCGAGTTGGCGCTATGGCAAGCCAAAAGAGTCGAAAAACGACTAAATGAAGAAGGGTACCAAACTCAAATAGTCCCTATCAAATCCACGGGAGACATTATTTTAGATAAACCACTTTATGAATTAGGAATTACGGGTATATTCACTAAGAATTTGGATATAGCAATGCTAAATAAAGAAATAGATATTGCTGTTCATTCTATGAAAGATGTACCTACAGTTTTACCAAAAGGAATAAAGCAAGCGGCTGTTCTTAAAAGAGCAAATTATCATGATATTCTAGTATTAAAAGATACAGAAGAATTCATGGCACAGCCTAATGGCCTAATTGCTACTGGAAGTTTACGAAGAAAAGCGCAATGGTTGGATAGATATCCTACTCATAACGTTGAAGATTTACGTGGAAATGTAAATACACGAATGGATAAGCTTGAAAAAAGTAAAATGTGGAATGGAGCAATATTTGCAGCAGCAGGTTTAGAACGTATTGGTAAACGACCTAAAGGAGCTGTTTCTTTGTCATGGATGGTACCTGCACCAGCCCAAGGTGCTATAATGATAACAGTTTTAGAAGAGAATGAAGATATAGCGGAAGCGTGTACGTATCTTAACGATCCAGATACTGAACTTTGCACGGGTATTGAAAGAGAGTTTCTAAATACATTAGAAGGTGGTTGCACAGCTCCCATTGGAGCATTAGCTTTTATCAACGAAAAAGAAAAAGAGGTAAACTTTAAAGGAATACTTCTTAGTAGAGACGGAAAAAAGAAGATAGAAGTAAGTAAAAAAGTTCCATTAGGAAGGCATAAGTTTGTAGCTAAAGATTGCGCTAATTATATTATTGAACGCGGCGGTAAGATTTTAATAATGAATGATGAAGGAATTGATAAAGAATTCTCAATTTATTCAACAAAAAAACTATCAGAAGTTCAGAAAAAGTTACTCCCAACTACGGTTAAAGTTGAAGATAGCGACTTTATAAAAATTCGTTTTAATAGAATTGCGCCCAAAGTTGTTAGAGCAGGAATAGAAAACGTTATAATCACCAGTAAAAATGGTGTTGAAGCATTATTACACAATTTTACAAGTGATGAATTAGAGTTTAAAAATATTTACTGTGTAGGCAGAAGAACAAAAAAGTTAATCGAGCAAAAAATAGGAACGGTTACTCATACCGAAAGAAATGCCGAAAAATTAGCAGATTACTTATCTAATAATATAAAAGAACAAGAAGTAACATATTTTTGTAGTGATTTACGACTAGAAACGTTACCAAAAGTTTTGACTGAAAACGGAATTAACGTTAATGAAGTTGAAGCTTACAAAACAACTCACAGTCCTTCACGAATAGAAGAAGATGTAAACGCAGTATTATTTTACAGTCCATCGACAGTAGAAAGTTATCTTATAGAAAATAGAACAGATATAATTGCTTTTTGTCTTGGAGAAACTACAGCAAAAGAAGCTAGAAAATATTTTGAAAAAGTTATAGTAGCAAAAATGCCAACAGTAGAAAGTTTGTTGGAATCAGTAAACCTACATTTTGTAAAGAATTAGAATTAGAATATGTTGTTGAATACACGAAGACCGAGAAGAAACCGTAAATCAGTTGCAATTAGAGCTATGGTAGAAGAAACTACTTTGTCTGTAAATGATTTTATTTATCCGATGTTTCTTATTGAAGGTTCAGAAAGAAAGGAAGAAATTATTTCAATGCCAGGTATTTATCGTTACTCGCTTGATTTATTATTAGTTGAAATTCAAGAATGTGTAAATCTTGGTATAAAAGGATTCTGTATTTTTCCTTCGTTAGGAGATGATAAAAAAGATAAATATGCAACTGAAGGGCATAACAAGAATAGTTTATACAACCAAGCACTAAGAAAAATAAAAGAACAGTTTCCAGATATTGCTTTGATGACTGATATTGCCATGGACCCATATTCTAGTGATGGACATGACGGGATCGTTGAGAATGGAGAAATATTAAACGATGAAACTTTAGAAATTTTAGGTAAAATAGCTTTAGCTCAAGCAGAGGCTGGCGCCGATATTTTAGGTCCGTCAGATATGATGGATGGCCGCGTTGGTTACCTAAGAAAAATATTAGACGAAGCTGGATATACTCAGGTATCTATAATGTCGTACACCGCAAAATATGCAAGTGCTTTTTATGGTCCATTCAGAGATGCTTTAGATTCAGCTCCAAAGTTTGGAGATAAAAAAACATATCAAATGAACCCAGCGAATACTAACGAAGCATTAATCGAAGCCGACTTGGATATTCAAGAGGGTGCTGATATGATTATGGTAAAACCAGCTTTAGCTTATTTAGATATAATTAAGTTATTGAAAGATAATTATAATGTACCTATAACAGCCTACAATGTAAGTGGAGAATATGCGATGCTCAAAGCTGCTGCTGAAAAAGGATGGCTCGATGGTGAAAAGGTGATGTTAGAAAGTTTACTATCGATGAAAAGAGCAGGAGCAGACATTATCTTAACTTATTTTGCTAAAGAGGCTGCCAAAATATTACATCAATAGGCTAAATGAATAAAATTAGAGTAATATTCTTTCTATCATTTTTACTAATAGCGACTGTTTTTTCACAGAATAAAACAGTACAAGAAACAGTGTCGCATCCAATTTTTGGTTCAGCAGTAGAAGAAAATGTATTTAACAAGGATAGTACTTTAATTGTAAGAAAAATATTTACGCTCAATAAAAAATTTACTAAAGAAAAATATGAAATAGGTAGTGTTTTCTATTACTATTCTAATGGAATTTTAAAAGCTAAGGGAGGTTATTATAAACTGAATAAAGCTGATATGTTTGGTCAAAGAACTGAGTATAAAGAAGGGAAATGGACTATTTATGATGAGGAAGGAAATATTTCAGCCACTACTTTCTTGAAAAAGAATACAAAGCACGGAGACTATATTGAATATTATCCTGACGGAAAGATCTCAGGTTCGGGAACTTTTAAATCAGGTAAACTTAACGGTGTATCTAAACGATTTTTTGTTAACGGACAATTACATAGAGCGGTTATTTACACCGAAGGTAAGTTAATGAATGTAAAATCCTTCTATACTTTAAAAGGAAAAAAAATAGATTTTGGGTCTCTAAAAGATGGTAACGGAACCTTTAAGTCTTATGATCTTAAAACGGGTAAAATAGAAACAGTACACACTGTTAGAAATGGAATAATCAAAAATACCTTAGAAGAAAAAGTAAAAACAAAAGAAGGAGCTATTGATGTTTATACTTATAAAAATAACAATGGAGGCATAAAAAAAGTTGAACGTTTTTTGAACGGAGTTCTTGAAGGAACTCAAGAAACCTATACTTACGATGGTAAATTAAAAGAAACGATAACGTATTCAAAAGGAAAAAAGAATGGAATACATAAACGTTTTTCTAATAACGGAACATTATTTTATGAATACACTTACGTCAATGGTAAAAAAGTAGGACCATTTAAAGAAGTTCCAGAAGGATATACACCAAAATTTTATGCCTTAGACGAAGGTTCGTATAATAATAAAGAGCAATTAACAGGTAGATTCATACGCTATTTACAAGACAAGAATGAAGTGGTTACTGCTGGTGAAATGAGTCCTAGTAGAACCGTTGTATTATCTGGAACTTATGAGAATAATCGTAAAGTTGGTGTTTGGAAAACGTTTGATGAAAATGGTAATCTAATTGAGAAGACTAAGTTTTCAGACAAAAAAAATAATGTATATACAAGCGAAGAATATTTTGAGAATACTAAGAAAATTAAATCTTCAGTAAAGTATGATAACACAAAGGCAAAAGGTGTTAAAAAAGAATACTATTTAAGTGGTAGCTTAAAATCTGAGAAGAATTACAAAAATGAAATTCTCGATGGCGAAGTTAAAGAATATCATGAAAATGGTCAATTAAAAATTATAGGACAAAGAAAGAAAGGAGATGAATCGGGTCGTTGGAAACACTATGATAGGGAAGGATTAATACTAAAAGATTACACATATACGAATCATTGTTGTTTTGCAACTACATCAACTGATTATAATTATTACAACAACGGAAAGTTATCTTCAATTATCTTTCAAGATGACCACAAACAAAATCCCTCAAACAAAAACGAGTCTTATTACGGAACTACCATCATTAAAGATTATTACAAAAATGGACATTTAAGTGAATTAAAATCGAAAAAGAAGTTTAAATATGGATTATACGGTGTTAAACATGGTTTATATCAGTTTTTCGATAAAACAGGAAATCTCAAAACTCAGGGGTATTATGAGAAAGGTAAAGAAGAAGGTATTTGGGAGTACTACAACTACGATGGAAAATTAAGTAGTAAGATAACATATGTATCAGGAGAAAGATTAGGAGCTTTTGAAGAATACGAATACTACAAAGAAAATCAAAAAAAGAAAGAGGTAACTGGGACTATTTATAAAGACAGAAAAGAGCAGAAGATTACGTATTATTACGAAAATGGTGAAGTTGAAGAAACTGGTGACTATGTACGTTTTTATGAAGATTCTAAATTAACTGGAAGAGCAGGTATTTGGAACGAATATTATAAAAATGGAAAAATAAAATCTTCAGGAAGATATGAAAAATCATTTAAGGTAGGAAAATGGAAATTCTACCATGAAAACGGAGAGATAGCGAAAAAAGGATCTTTTTTAGCGTATAAAAAAGCTTACATAAAGCTTAAAAAGAGGTTAAAAGAGAAAGCTAAAATTGGAAAATGGGAATTCTTTAATGCTTATGGTCAATTAGAAAAAACGATGATTTCTACGCTTTCAAAAGATGATAAATATTTAGTAAAGGAAATAAAAGAATACTACAATAACAAGCAGGTAAAATCTATAAAATTTTTAAATAAAGGCTTGTCACAAGGAGAGCATAAAGAATTTTATAAAGAAGGACAGTTAAAATGGAAAGGAAAATTTCATGAAGGAGTAGAAAAGGGAATTCATGAAGCGTTTTTTGAAAGCGGACGATTAAAGTATGAAACAACATATAATGATGATGGTTACAGGGCTAACGTAAAAGAATATTACGATACTAATGATCGCTTAAAAATAGAAATGCAGTTCGATGATGACGGGTATATTTTAAATATATTAAAATATTTTGATATTAGAGGAAATAAATTAGAAGTAGGAACTTTAAAAAACGGTACAGGTACTTTAAAATACTATGATCGTGATAATAAAGTAATAAAAATAGAAAATTTTATTGATGGAGATATAGATGAATAATCTAACTCTTTAAAACCATGTAGATAAATGAAACTTAAAGAATCACAGAAACTATATACAAAAGGATTAGTAAATCTAGTAGGAGCAGTAAATTCGCCTGTAAGAGCATTTGCTTCAGTAGGAGGGAATCCTCTTTTTATCAAGAAAGCTAAAGGGAGTACTATTACAGATGTTGATAATAATAAATATATAGATTTAGTATTATCATACGGACCAATGATTTTGGGGCATCGTCATAAAAAAGTTCAGAAAGCAATTACTAAAGCATTGAAAAATGGCTATTCCTTTGGAGCTTCTACAGAAAATGAAATAAAATTAGCAAAAATAGTTTGTGACGCATTCCCTGAGATGGATAAAGTGCGTTTTGTAAATTCTGGAACAGAAGCTGTTTTGAGTGGAATTCGCTTGGCACGTGCATTTACAGGAAAAGATAAAATTATAAAATTTGCAGGATGCTATCATGGTCACCAAGATGCATTATTAGTAGCAGCTGGATCAGGTTTAGCTACATTAAGTTTACCTGGAAGTAAAGGAGTACCAGAAGGAGCAGTAAAAAATACTTTAATAGCGACATATAATGATTTAGAAAGTGTAAAAGCACATTTTGAACAGCATGATGATATTGCAGGTGTAATTTTAGAACCAGTAGGAGGGAACATGGGAGTTGTAACTCCAAAAGATAACTTTTTAAAGGAATTAAAAGAATACCTTCAAGAGAAAGGAGCACTATTAATTGCAGATGAAGTAATGACAGGATTCAGGTCTAAATTTGGTGGAGCACAAGAATTATTCGGAGTAACAGCAGACATTACTTGTTTAGGAAAGGTTATAGGAGGAGGTTTCCCAGTTGGAGCTTACGGAGCACGAAATGAAATTATGGAAATGGTGGCACCACTCGGAGGAATGTATCAAGCAGGAACATTAAGCGGTAATCCGATAGCCATGGCAGGAGGAATAGCTACATTGACCGAGCTTAAACGTCAAAACCCTTATAAGAAGTTTAATAAAGTTGCTGAAGAGATAGAGAAAAGTTTGTTAAAATCTGCTAAAAAATTTGAAATTAACGTAACAGTCAATAGATTTGGTTCAATGATGAATCCATTTTTCACAGATGTTAAGGTAACAAATTTTGAAGAAGCCCAAACATCTGATACCAAGAAATTTGCAGTATTTTTCTGGGAAATGATAAAGAATGGTATATTTTTACCTCCTTCACAATTTGAAGCCTGGTTTTTATCAAGTGCTTTAAATAAAGCAGATTTAAACAAAGTAAAGTTAGCAATAGACAAAGCGATGGAAGCTGTTTCTAAAATGTAAATCAATGAAAAAAATACTTATACTCCTAATAATTATTATAACTGTAAGTTGCATTAATAACACAGTTACAAGCAATAATAGCCAGCAACAGATGACTAATTTATACGAAGGTAATTTATATGGAAATGGAGTAGAAGGATTACAAAAAGAAAACATAGTAATCAAGTCTAAAAAAGACTGGAATGCCTTGTTAGAAAAGCTAGATTCAGAGAATAAAACATCAGATCAATTCAATAAAAATATTGATTTTTCAAAAAAATATGTATTGATAGCTGTTGACGATGTAAGGAACACAGGAGGTTATTCGATTAAGATAAATAAGATACAAGAAATTAAAAATATCTTGAACGTTTATGTTACAACAAAGAGTCCTAAGCCTACAGACATGGTAGCAACAGCAATTATGCAGCCTATACACATAGTACTAATAAATAAAACGGACAATAACATTGTTTTCGTAGAAAAATAAAATGATAAAAAACGACTTATTTTTAAAAGCTCTAAAAGGAGAAACCGTAGACCGACCACCAGTATGGATGATGAGACAAGCTGGTAGATATTTACCAGAGTTTATGGAAATACGTAAGAAATATGATTTCTTCACAAGATGTAGAACTCCAGAGTTAGCTTCAGAAATAACAGTACAACCTATTCGAAGATATGGTATGGATGCTGCCATTTTATTTTCGGATATATTGGTAATTCCTCAAGCAATGAACGTAGAGGTAGAAATGCGACCGAACTTCGGCCCATATTTACCAAACCCTATACGAGACAAAAAAACATTAGATCAAGTTATTATACCTGATGTACATGAAGAACTAGGCTACGTAATGGATGCCATTAAAGCAACTAAAGAGAAACTGAACGATGAAGTTCCTTTAATAGGTTTTGCTGGGTCTCCATGGACTATTTTATGTTACATGGTACAAGGTCAAGGATCTAAAAACTTTGATAAAGCAAAAGAATTTTGTTTTACGCAACCAGTTTTGGCACACGAATTGCTTAAGAAGATAACAGATACCACAATTGCATATTTAAAAGCCAAAGTAAAAGCAGGTGTAAACGCGGTACAAGTTTTTGATTCGTGGGGAGGTATGCTATCTCCAACTGATTATCAAGAATTTTCATGGCAATATATCAATCAAATTATTGAAGCTTTAAAAGATGAAGCTCCAGTAATTGCTTTTGGAAAAGGATGTTGGTACGCATTAAACGAGATGTCTAAATCAGGCGCGTCTGCTTTAGGAATTGATTGGACATGCTCAGCAAGGAATGCAAGGTATTTAACAGGAGGAAATATAACATTACAAGGTAATTTTGACCCATCAAGACTATTATCACCTCCTGCTGAAATAAAGAGAATGGTAACCCAAATGATTAACGATTTTGGAAAGGATAAATATATTGTTAACTTAGGGCACGGTATTTTACCAAATATACCGATAGATAATGCAAAAGCATTTATAGATGCAGTAAAAGAGTACAAACTAGAATAGAATAAAAAACAAACAGATAATTCCCATGAAAAGAGTATTAACCTTACTAGTAATAGTTATTACATCTAGCGTATTTGCTCAGAGAAAATACTATAATCAGGCGGTAAATAGTTGTTCAGATAAATCTTCAGAAGGATTAATTAACAAGTGTATAAAGAATAGTTATTTACTAAATTATGATTTTACAACCGATGAGGAAAATGTAATAAGTACTAAGAAAATAAAAAAGCCAATAGTACTTATAGCAGCAGCCACATGGTCAGCACCATGTTTTGGACAAGTTCCTGCATTGAATGCAATGGTTGAAAAGTACCATGAAAAAGTTGAATTTGTAATGATCTTTTGGGATAAGAAAGGAAAAATCAAAAGATTTCAAGACAAGTTAGACAAAAGAGTAGTTTTAGTTCCAGCAAGAGCACAAGATAAAGTAGAGAAAGGAAATTTAGATATCAGTGGTTTTGTTCATAAATTAGATTATCCTACTGCTTATTTAATTGATAAGAGTAAGAAGTTCGTTGACGTAAAAAGAGGAGCAGCAACCCCATCTAAAAGCCTTTCGTGGGATCAGGTTAATGCTACAAATACTAAAGAATTAGAGACATTTATTAATCAGGTTATAAATTAATAGATTTTTCTTAACATATAATGAGCCTCTTTCTTAACTTTGAAAGAGGCTTTTTTAATTGAAATGAATGATACAATCAGTAGTAAAAAGTGTTTTCGCATATGCCAAAGCACTAACAATTATTAATACATTGAAACTTTGGAAATACTTTGTTATTCCAATACTAATAAGTGTTTTTACAGCCATTGTAATAATTAGCTTAGCATATACTTTTTCAGGAGATATAGGTAGTTATATAAAGACGATCTGGAAATGGGATTTTGGTAAGGAGACTTTCGGTGTTGTAAGTACTTTTATAAGTGGTTTACTGATATTGGCGTTGGGTTTAATACTTTATAAACACATTATTATGGCATTATCAGCGCCATTTATGAGTCCTGTATCCGAAAAAATTGAAAAACATCTTTTAGGAGACAAGCATGAACACAGAAGAACAACTAATACAGAACAATTAGTAAGAGGTATCCGAATAAATGTAAGAAATTTATTAAAAGAATTATTTTTTACCATACCAATACTAATGCTTGGATTTATTCCTGTAATAGGTATAGTTTCTTCAATACTATTATTCTTTATGCAATCTTTTTATGCAGGTTTTGGAAATATGGATTATACACTAGAAAGGCATTTTTCTTACAAGGAAAGTTTATCTTTTGTTCAAAGAAATAAAGGAATAGCCATAGGGAATGGTATTGGCTTTGTGTTATTATCACTAATTCCAATCATCGGGATAATAATAGTTTTACCCTTGTCAGTAACTTCTGCAACAACAGAAACAGTAAAGCGAATACAAGAAGAACTTTAAATTATTTGTCAAATCAATCCGTGTGTCTAGTATCGATTAATTAATCACTAAATAGAAAACTCTTTCCAATAATCACTATAAAAATTAGACGTTTCCATTAATTGTTTATGGTCACCCTTTATTTTAATTTTACCACTTTCTAACACATAAATAGTATCTGCATATTTTTTTAATGTTTCTAAGCGGTGAGATATAAACAAAACTGCCATTTGTTCTTTTAGTTTTGAAATTAATTCTATACTGAATTTTTCTGTTCTTCTATCCATTGCTGAAGTAGCTTCATCTAAAATTAGTAATTGTGGTTTTTTGTATAAAACTCTTGCCAAAGCTACAATTTGCTTTTGCCCTCCAGACAAATTAACACCTTCTTCTCCTAGTATTGTCATATACCCTTGAGGGAATTCTCTAATAAACTTATCAAAACCATTATCTTGGCAGAACTTTATAACAAACTCTGGATTATCTTTATTCCCTAATAAAATATTATCTAATACGTTCCCATTAAAGATGGTAATATCCTGTGGTACAACTCCAACAAAATCTCTCCAATTTGTTAGATCAACATCTCTAAGAGAATCTTTATTGTCGATAATTATCTTACCATTTTCAAAATCATGAAACTTCTGAAGTATTTGTCCTAAAGTACTTTTTCCGCTTCCACTTTCTCCTACTATAGCTGATAATTCTCCTTTATTTAATGATAAATTTACATCTTTTAATAGCTGACCTCTACCTGCAAAACGGAAAGACAGATTTTGAATTACCACTGAATCAATTTTCTTAAGTTCGATATTTCCTTGCTTTTCTTTTTCTATTGAAGTAAATTCAAACATACGATTAAAAGCAATTTTTGCTTCATTGATAGGAATTGCGATTAATGCTAAACTAGTAATAGAAGGTAATAAAGAACCCGTAATTCCAAGAATAGCAATTAATTCTCCTAGTTGCATTTGTTTATGATATACTTGAAATGAAGTGTAGGATAAAATAGCTGTTAAAAATAAAACTCCTGCAATTCCTGAAAATAAAGATAGACGAACGTTAATCTTACCTAAGTCAAAAATCTTATTTTGTAAGTTGCCAAATACTAATTGGTTTAATTTTTGAAAAAATGATTGACGGTTAAAACTCTTAACTGTTCCTATCCCTTGCATAGAGTTAATGTAATTACTTTCACTCAATGCATAACTTTGCATTACTTCCTTTTGAGATTTAATAATCTTAGCATTAAACTTATATACAATAAAGAAATAAATAGGTAAACTTATAGAAACAATAAGACCTACTTCCCATGAATAAAAAAATAAGAAACCGAAAGACACCAGAACTATTAAGGAATTTATGATGAAATTACTGACTATAAATTTAATTACTTTTTGTACTCTATTAGTATCATTCAATCTTGCGACTAATTCACCTATTTTACGAGTGTCAAAGAAAGGTTTCGGCAAATGTAATAATGATGAGTAAAAAGAGTCAATAATTCGATTATTAAAATCTCTAGATTGTCTTATTAATAACAACTCTCTTAGAGTTATAAAACCAACCCTAACCAACAATAGGAAAGTTACTAAAATAATACCTGAAATTAATTTCTTTGTATTCTGAGAAGGCAAAATATCGTCAATTAATTTTTGAGAAAATACTGACATTGCCATACCCAGTAATGCAATTCCAATACCTAATATCATACTGATAATTAATAATTTTTCATCATCTTTAATGAGTCTTAAAAACCATTCTTTTTTTGATTTATTAACTGCTCTAGCCCTTACAAAAGTATTATTTTGTGTTAACGTTAAACAGGTATTTGACATCCACACCTTTTCTAATTCTTGTTTAGAATAACTAACAACTCCCTTTGCAGGATCACCAATTATAAATCTTTCATTTTCAAAGCCATAACACACTAGGTAATGCTGTAATTTATTTTCAATAACTACATGTAAAATAACAGGTTCAGCATGATCTATTAATCCTTGAATATCTGTTTTATTACCTTCAGCATTAAAACCTATTTTATTAGCTGTTTGGTGTAACCCCAATAGCGTAGTTCCTTGCTTAGTAGTACCACTTAATTCTCTTAATTTTTCTATAGAGTTTATACCTCCGTAATATTTTATTAAAGAAAGTAAACATGTCACACCACAATCTGATTGATAATGTTGTAATGTATGTGTACCTTTTATATATTTTAAATCCTTAATAATTGTTTTTCAAGAAGCACCTGAATCAAAAGGAAAAGATCTTGTTTTATCAGGTTATTAATATTGAAATAGAGAGATATTAACTGCATTACCACTTTTTAATGTTATTTCAGAGCTTCTAAAATTTTATCAATTTTAGTTATACCTTTAAACTTCCCTTTTAGTTGCTTCTCTCTATCATAAACAAATATGTAGGGTATCGTTTCTATATTGAAAATTTGTGAAAAAACTCCTTTTTTATCCTCTAAAAATCTTATATTTTCTTTATTATATAATTGATGTTTCCTTGCAAATTTTAAAATACTGTCCTTGTTTTCATAAGATATAAAAATGATTTCCTTATTTTCAAAATCAGTTAATCGTTTCTTTAACTTAATAGTTTCTAATGAACAGGATTCGCATTCAGAATTAAAGTATATAAAAACTGTTGATAATTGTTTAAGGTTTTTTTGTGTGAAAATTTCTCCTTCTAAGGTCTCAAAAGAAAAATCTGGAATCATTTTTATCTGTTCTGTAATCTCTCGGTTATGATTGAGTTTAATGGTTATTATATAACCTAAAACGCTAATAATTAGAATTATTAATATTGCAATAATTGATTTTAATCTTTTTTTCATCTTAACAATTTGTGAAGTTAAATTTTATTATCTTAAATAATAAGAATGGGTTTATTGTGTTTTCAATTTTCATAATATAATATTTTCACGCATTCAATATTAAAAACATCACTATTCCTACCCAAATAGTTAAACCTGTTCCATAACTTAGGGCTACTATTTCAAAACTTCTCCAATATTTATTATTTAATAATCTATGTAAACCATACACCAATACAAAGAAATAACCTACCTCAAATAAATTAAGAGTTTGCAATGGATAAATTAACCATGGTTCTATTTTTGTAATATCTAAGAAGCTGATATAACTCAATGGAGAAAACTCTTGTATGTCTTGAAAAGAATAATTTTCTTTAAAAAAAACAAAATAAAAAATTTTAAAAAAACCAACTAATACTAATATAAGTTCACCGGTAAGAGCTACATTAAATAGTTTTTTAAATCCTAAATTTCTTTCCATATCGTAAAAAAGCAAGCCAATACTAAGACATAAAGCAACTAAACTTGACCTTACAAGAACTATAATAAAGATCAAGGCAAACTTACCCATCACCATTTTTTACTACTTTCTATAAGTTCCTCTGCTTTCTCTTCAGTTAATAACTCTGAATAAAAGTCATAAACTAATTGTTCTGAACTTAATATGTTAGTAGATAAATATATAGTAAGGAAAAAGAGGCCGATAACTAAAAAAAAAAGATATAAATTATTTCTCATGTCTTTATTTTTTTAGGATTTCCAAAATTTCTACAGATGTTTTAGCACCTTCTACAGCTATTAAAGATTTGTTTTTCAAAATTAGAATTTGATTTGAAATATCCTGTAAAAGCTCCAAATTGTGTGTCGATACTAAAATAGCACACCCTTCTTCTTTTTTCTGTTTGAGAATCATCCTTGTTTTTTCTACACTTAACATATCCATCCCCGAAAAAGGTTCATCAAGAATAATGATTTTTGGATTTATTAATAGCGCCCCAATTAAAGAAACTTTGGATATTCCACCTTTAGATAATTTATAAATTAGTTTATTTCTATCTTCCATGAGTGAAAAATATACTAATAGCTCTTCTATTGAGGAATTTAGCAAATTATTGTCTATGCTATTAAGTTCACCCACTAACTTTAGATATTCAAAAATTGTCAGTTTAGAGATTAAAATATCTTTATCATTTAAGGAAATTCCAAGTTTAGCATTGGAATAAGTAACATTCCCTTTTTTATATGACAATAAACCTGTTATACATTTTATTAATGTAGTTTTTCCAACACCATTCTGACCCAGTAAAACTGATAAAGAACCTTTTTTAACTGATAAATTGATATTATCTAAAATGATTTTAGTTCCAATACGTTTTGTGAGGTTATTGACTAATAACATTTAATACATTTTTTTTGATTGATATATTTTTTTTAAAAAAACTAAAGCTTAATTTATTTATGATTAAGGCTAGACATAGAATAAGTGATTGAAAATAGTGAGTTTCAATTAAAGCAAAAGGTATTATTATTATAAAAGAGTAAACAAACATTATTGAAAATTTTATATAAAAAAGCCAATTATAATTGATAGACAATGAATTCAGAAAGAATAACAAATAACTTAATGCTGTAAACAAGAATAAATAACAATTAAGTGCTATTATAATTTCTATAAATATAATTTGAAAACTAAAGATAATTCCATGAATAATAAAAGCAAGTAAAAGAATGAAGTTATGCTCTATGTATAAAATTATACTGTGTGCCTTTGCGCTTTTAATTATACTCTTCTTTCCACATATTAGGTAAAAATTTATCTCTTCTTTTGAAGACCATATTATATTTATAAATTTTAGCGGAGCTATAATTACAATTAAATTTAAAAAAATAATGGTTTTTAGATGGAATGACATGAAGTATAAAGCAAAGAAAACAGGAAATAATAAAAATCTACCTAATCTTAACTCTTTAATAAATATTAGTTTAATCAACGCTGACATTTTATCTTAAGTATGTTTTTTTCCTGTAAACTCTATAAAACATTATAGTTAACAGCGATTGAATTATAATATTAATAATAGACGATTTATAGCCATATTCATGAAAATAGTAAGAAAAAAGAGGTTTGTAATTATGTATAAACATATAAAAACCATCTAGAAAAATCAATAGGACAAGAATCAATAAACCTCTTAATACATAAAAGTATAATTTATCAATCCTAGAAAGTTCTGCCAAAAAAGAACATAAAACAATAAATAAACTACTAGAAATCAAAAAATACAATATCGACTGATAGTTTGTGAAAACATTTGTAAATAACAAAGCAATTATTAATGTCATTTTCACTATGAGTTCACTTAATAAGTTATAATAAAAATATACTTTTTTATCTCTATTGATTAAATGTAACGCAATACTGCGTAAATATGATGTGTCCTGGACACTTTGATAACAAACAGCAACAATCAGCATATAGCTAGAAGTTATATTAAATACTATGTCTTTACTCAAAAAAGCAACACAGAAAATAGGTATAAGTAAAACAATAACTATCCATAGATATCTAATCTTTTCTTTTTTTTCATAACTGACTCTATTTAATAACTTAAATTTGAGAGATATTAATAAAGTTATTTCTTTCATTTGTGCTCTTATAATAAAAATAAAGTATAATGATATTTATTATATACAGGTTGCTTCTTTATAAAAACAACCTGTACTGTGAATTTTATGAAAATTTTAAAAGTATTCAATTCATGAATATTTAAGCTTCTTTCAACTAAAAATAGCTAATCAACTTTTCTTTTATTGAATACTATTTTCATTTATCCATTAATAGCACAATCCACTAGTGAATATACTGCACCACCTAATCCACCAGTTAAAGCGCCAGCTACACCTCCGAATAAAGCTCCTCCCCAAATACTAGCTAAAATTCCACCAGTACCACAAACTCCACCTTGCAAATTTTCCATTTGACTAATTTCTAATTTTCTCATCTTAAAATTAGTTTAATAAAATTTACTGTTTTCCTACGATTTTTTTTAGTCACTCATAGCTATATGACCACTTTTGCGCAAAAATATTTTAAATACCAATAAATTATAATATGATTATTCTGTGTAGAATAGCATTTTTTTCAAATATATAAAAATTAAAAAACAAATGAAATTATTTTTTTAATTTCAAATGAGTTAATTTTTTAAAATCAAGGTTTCGATAATCTCAAATATAAAAAATACAGTGATTTAAGCATTATTTCTAATATCTAGTTATATCACTAAACCAAATATTCTAAAAGTATATAAATACCTGTAGTACAGTTTTCAATAGTGGAATTTTATGAAAGAATATCAATAATTAAGTTTTTTAAATTGATATGATTTCATAAAAAAATCAAAATGCGTAATGATTTTCTATATAATAATTACTTTTGTAATTCAATAAAAAGGAAAGAATGAGGGAACAGTTTTACGCTTATATTCAAAGGCTTCAAGATACGATTACACAGGAATTAGAAAAGATAGACGGAGAGGTACAATTTAAAGAAGACATCTGGAAACGAGAAGAAGGTGGAGGAGGAAGAACTCGAGTAATTGAGAATGGAGCTGTTTTTGAAAAAGGAGGTGTAAATATCTCAGCTGTTCATGGAGAATTACCAGAAGTACTAAGAAAACAGTTTAATGTAGAAACTGGAGATTTCTTTGCTTGTGGTTTAAGTTTAGTAATTCATCCTAAAAACCCTTTTATACCTACTGTACACGCAAACTGGCGTTATTTTGAAATGTACAATGAAACAGGAGAAATAGTAACGCAATGGTTTGGAGGAGGACAAGATTTAACACCCTATTACTTATTTGATGAAGATGTTATTCATTTCCATTCGGTATGTAAAAATGCATGTGATAAACACCATGAGGACTTTTATCCAAAATATAAGGAAACATGTGATAAATATTTTTGGAATTCTCATAGAAACGAGGCTAGAGGTGTAGGCGGATTATTTTTTGATTATTTGAAAGAAACACAAGAGTTAACTATGCAAAATCGTTATGATTTTGTTACCGAAATAGGAGATAGTTTTTTACAGAGTTATGTTCCTATCGTAAATAGAAGAAAAAATATAACATATACTCAAGAACATAAAGATTGGCAAGAAATACGAAGGGGTAGGTATGTGGAATTTAATTTGGTACATGACAGAGGAACGTTGTTTGGATTAAAGACTAATGGTAGAATTGAAAGTATCTTAATGAGTTTACCACCAACTGTTCAATGGAAGTATAACCATCATCCAGAAGAAGGTTCAGACGAAGCCAAACTTTTAAAAGTATTAGCAAACCCTAAAGATTGGGTGTGAAAAATAAAGACAAGATATTTATCTTGTCTTTATTTTTTATGTTAATCGTAGGTTAATACAGGTAACTTAACTCAGATAAATCCTACTTTGTAGTATTTTTGATAGATGTCTAAAAAAATAACTATACTCATAATAGCATCTATTTTTAGTTTAATAGCTTTAAGTTTAATTCAAGGATATTTAATTAAAAACACATACGAATTAAAGAAAGAAGCTTTTATAGAAAAAGCAGGTAAACAATTAGGAAAAATAGATGACTACAATTCTCCTTTAGATTCGGTTAATGATATTTGGACAGATATTTTCATCAAAGATTTAGACGAGTACAGCTTAAAAAACACAAATAAGGAGCAACTTCTTAAACGATTAAAGGTTATCACAGATTCATTAAACCCTAGATTCATAAGGGAGTATGACAAGATACTATCGTCAAAAAAATTAGCTTATAATTTAAAGTTTCATAAAACATTAAAAACCATAATAATAACTGATAATTTAAAAAGAGATACCATTTTTAAATCATCCTCAGAACCATTTACTTTGTTAGGATATGCATTTGAAGACGATCAAGATTTGCATACAGGTAATTCTATCTGGCAAACAGAGCGTTCCTTTCAAAGAGTAATCAATGGAGAAGAAAAAAGAATGCGTTATCATTTGTATTTTGAATCTCATAATTACATTAATATCGACGATTGGAGTACAATTATATTTTCTAAAATGAAAGGTTTACTACTACTATCCTTTGTAATCTTCTTATTTGTTATAGCGATTCTCTATTATTCAATAAAAAGCTTAATTACACAAAAGAAAATAGCAGATATTAAAACGGATTTTATTAATAATATTACTCATGAATTAAAGACACCATTAGCTACACTGTCGTTAGCAACCAAGTTATTAAAGAAGCAAGAAAACTCAAATGCAACTACAATAACAACTATTCAAACTATAGATAGGCAGAATGCTCGACTACAAAAATTAATAGATCAGGTTTTAGACAATAGTTTAGGATATAAAGAAATTATAATACACAAAGAAAAAGTAGTATTTGAGAGTTATATCAATTCAGTTTTAAACGATTTTAAAATGGTAATAGATCGACAAGAAATTGATTTTTCAAACAATAATGTCGAAAGGAACACGACTGTTTGTTTAGACAAATTTTATATAACAACCGCTATATTAAATATTTTAGAGAATGCTGTTAAATATGGAGGAACAAAATTGAAAGTAATCATATTAGAAGTAGATCAAAATGTAGAAATGCATATTAAAGATAACGGAATAGGAATATCTAGGAAATATCAAAAACACATTTTCGATAAGTTTTTTAGAGCTGAAAATCAAGAAGTACATAATGTAAAAGGCTTAGGTTTAGGTTTGTATTATAGTAATCAAATACTAAAAGCCCACCAAGGAACCATAAGTGTTCATAGTGAAAAAGAAAATGGAAGCACATTTATAATAAGTATCCCTAAAGTATAAATAGTAACATATGCAAAAGTTCGAAATTCTACTGGCTGAAGATGATATGGATTTTGGAAATATTCTGAAACAATATTTGGAAATGTCAGGTTATCATGTTACTTGGGCCAAAGATGGCGTAGAAGCATTAGCATTTTTTGAAGAAAATAATTATCACATGTGTGTATTGGACGTTATGATGCCAAAGATGGATGGATTTACATTAGCGGAAACAATAATCGGTGTGAAACCAGAAACTCCATTTATTTTTCTAACAGCTAGAAAACTTAAAGAAGATAAAATAAAAGGCTTAAAGCTAGGAGCCGATGATTATATCGTTAAACCTTTTGATGCTGATGAACTAGTACTTCGCATTAAAAATATTATAAGGAGGAGTGTAAACTCAGGAACAATTAAGTTAAACAATGAAACAATTGCTATAGGTAAATATAAATTCAATAGCAGACGTTTAGAACTAACTTTCAATGAAGATATTCAACAATTAACAGAAAAAGAAGCCGAACTCATACTATTCTTGTTTCAGCATAAAAATCAGATGCTTAAAAGAGAAGAAATTTTGAAAGCAGTTTGGAAAAACGATGACTATTTTTCAGGAAGAAGTATGGACGTTTTTATAAGTCGTTTGCGTAAATATTTTAAACAAGATGCGAGTATTACTATAGAAAGCTCTAGAGGAATTGGCCTTGAATTCAAAGTACGTTAATAGCGTTTTTAATAAGAGTTAATGCTGAGTTAACAAGGCATAAATCTGAGTTTTAGTTTACAAATCCAACTAGTTTTGGATTGTATTTAAAAACTAAAAACAGAATATTATGAAAATTATTAAAATAACATTAGTAACAGTAATACTTACGATTAGTGCTTGTGCACAAAGTACACCAGAAGTTCCTACTCCACCACAAACATATACTTCCGGAAATTCTCATACAGAAGTAACCACTTCATCTTCCAGAATAAGTAGCTCGACAACTGTATCAGATTCAAAAAGACAATTTAAATTTAAATCTAAATTTCATTCTTCTAAAAGAGAAGGAGTAGAGCACATCTTAGCTGATGGGCTAGAAGGAATTAAAATAGAAAAAAATAAAAGAGAAAAATTGTGGGAAATTACTAAAGGAGGAGAAGTAATTTTTGAATGCTCATTGTCTAAAAATCGAATGTCTATTTTTTTAGATAAAACACAGTCTAGTTCAAAATTTTATCATAAGATTAAAGCAATAGCAGAAGATTTACAAGAATTTATTTCTGCTCACAAAAGACATACATTTCATAATCGTAAACGTAATTCTGTAAGTAGAGCAGAAGCAAGGTTGGAGAGAGCAAAAATGGAATTGGAAGCTTCAATAAAAAACTTAAGGAAAATTAAAAGAGCCAACGAAGAGAATTAAAACAAACTTAAGTACGATTCTAATGAAGAAAATATTATTACTCATTTCGTTTTGTTACGGGATTTTACTTAGTAGTCAGTGTGTAAAGTTAAAAATGTACAAACACTTTACTATTGAAAGTAAAACTGATACGGTAAATTATCATGCATACGCAGAAGGAAATATTAAGGATAAGAAGAACATCCTAATTTTTATTCAAGGTTCAAATTCAAAACCATTTTACAGTTATTTTAAAAAAGAAGGCAAAAGTTATAGAGGAAGTACAATGCCATTTGATTTGAACACGATTGCTAAAAATTATGCTTTCTTCATTGTATCGAAAAAGGGAATAGTTTTCTGTTCAGGTTCAGTTAAAGAATTTGAAGTACCTGATGAATATTACTCAGGATTAACATTAAAATATAGAGCTACTCAAATAGACAAAGTAATAGAAGACATTACTACCAAACTAATTAAAAAACCAGAAAAAATAGTAGTTATAGGACATTCTGAAGGAAGTGATGTTGTTGCAAAACTAGGAACAATTAATAAGCAAATAACACATGTAGGATTTTGGTCGGGTAGTGGAAATTCTCAATGGTACGATTTCCCATTATTTATAAGAAAAGAAGTTTTAACAGGAAAGATTAATGAGGAAGAAGCTTTGGTAAAAATGGATTCTTTATTTGTAAAATATCGAGATATTATGCAAAACAAGGACAATATTAGAAAAAAATGGCATGGACATCCTTACAAACGATGGTTTCATTTTTCAGAAGCACCTATTGACAACTTGCTACAAATAAGTGTTCCATTGTATGTAGCAATGGGTGCCAAAGATAATTCTGTTCCAATAGAATCAACATATTTAATTCCAATTGAGTTCATAAGGAAGGGAAAAGAAAATTTAACGTTTAAGGTGTATCCAGAGTTAAATCATAGTTTTCAAAATGTAACAAATAAAAATAAGATTGAAAGACATTGGGGAACAGTATTTAGCGATTTCATGATTTGGGTAGGTGAAAATTAAGTAAAAATGTATTTAAGAAGTAAGGTATTCTTATAATTTTATAGTTTAAGACAAGATTTCTAATTTAGCTATGATCTAAAAGTAGTATAAACGTTTGAAGACCTGTAGTAATAAGATTTTCAGAAAGATAGAATCCAATTTACTGGGAGTTAAGAGATTAAAAAACTTGTTTTTCTTAAATTATACTTAAAATTTAAGTGTTTGTATTGTTTTATTTTACGGTATTCGTAAAATAAAAGGTGTTTTGTATTTAATTTAATAATAAATAAATCAATTTTATTTACTATTTTTGCACAGCAATAAAACGATCAATACTATGGCTAAATTTGAACTTAAACTCCCAAAAATGGGTGAAAGTGTTGCAGAAGCAACTATTACTTCATGGTTAAAAGAAGTAGGAGATACAGTTGAACTCGATGATACTGTTGTTGAAGTAGCTACAGATAAAGTAGATAGTGAAGTTCCTAGTGAAGTAGAAGGTAAGCTTGTTGAAATTTTATTTGAAAAAGATGCCGTTGTTAAAGTTGGTGATGTAATCGCTATTATTGAAACAGAAGGAGAAGAGTCTGCTAGTACAGAAAAAGAAACAGTTAAAGTGGAAGTAGCACCAGTAACTACTAAAGCTGTTGAAGAAACAGTAGAAGTAGCGAAAGAGTCTGTTGCAGCATCATTAAACACATCTTCAAGTGATCGTTTTTATTCACCATTAGTTAAAAGCATTGCACAAACTGAAGGTATCGCTTTAGAAGAACTTGAAAGTATTACAGGAACAGGTAAAGAGGGAAGAGTTACTAAGAATGATATTTTAACATATATAGAAAACAGACATACAAAGCCCGAGATAAACGTTACTAAACCCGTTAAGTCTGATGTTGAGAAACCTAAAAAATCACAACCAGCACCAGTTGCTATGAGTGGAGAAGATGAGGTGATCGAGATGACGAGAATGGGTAAACTGATTGCCAAACACATGGTAGATTCAGTACAAACTTCAGCGCATGTTCAGTCTTTTATTGAAATTGATGTTACTAATATCGTTAATTGGAGAAATAAAGTTAAAAATGGCTTCTTAAAAAGAGAAGGAGAAAAATTAACTTTTACTCCAATCTTCATGCAAGCCGTAGCACAAACCATAAAGAAACACCCAATGATTAATATTGCTTTAGATGGTGATAAAATCATTAAAAGAGGGAATATTAATTTAGGAATGGCAGCAGCTTTACCAGATGGGAATCTAATTGTACCGGTAATTAAAAATGCCGATGAATTAAGTTTAGTTGGTATGACTAAAAAGGTAAATGATTTGGCAACACGTTCTAGAGCTAATAAATTAAAACCAGATGAAATTCAAGGAGGTACTTATACAGTAACTAATATTGGTAGTTTCGGAAGTATAACAGGTACCCCAATTATTAATCAGCCGCAAGTTGCTATTTTAGCTTTAGGAGCTATAGTAAAGAAACCAGCTGTTATTGAAACTCCTGAGGGTGATTTAATAGGTATTCGACATAAGATGATTGTATCTCATTCTTATGATCATAGAGTAGTAAATGGAGCATTAGGTGGAATGTTTATTAAAACGTTTAAAGATATTATAGAAGCTTGGGACACCAATCAAGATTTCTAAAGTGTAATTACAATATAAAAAAAAGGCGTAGAAATTATTCTACGCCTTTTTTTTATATTGTATGGTAACTTTTACTAATCAATATTTTTAACAAAATCTTGAAATACTTTTTTGTGCAGTGCTAAGTCTAAATTAGCAGAAAGAGAAACACGGACGATGTAATCCTTATCACCTTCTTTCGTTGTGCCCTGAGTAGAAGTTGCAGGAATAGTCCAATAACAACCTTTCAATTGGCCATAGCTCACGCAAAATTTACTCTCATCAGGAATTTCTGTAATCATTAAATTTATTAATTTAAGATTTAAAGCTCGTTTATAAGTTTCCTTTTCTTCATCACTGTTTCCTTTAGTAGGAAGATCTAATGAAAAAACAGAAGGAGTGAAACCTTCATTAGCTAATGCTTCAGAAACAAAATTAATTTTCGCTTTAGGAAGTTCTTCTTCTATAAAACTCACAAATTCGCGTGTGTTCTTGTAAGCATCACTAATTCGTTGATTCATTGAAGGCAACTGTTCTGCTAAAATTTTCATTTGATATTCAGTAGCTTCATTATCACAAAGTTTTAAGTGTAACTCAATTTTCTCCATTAAAGCTGCTGATTTATCGTTAGCAACACAATAACCAGCCGTACATTTACCACCACTTGGAAATTTTGAACCACTTACATAGGCAATTGCTTTAACTGATGAAAGAATATTTTCCTCTCCTAAAAAATGAACATTTGGGCAAAATGTTTGATCTAAAATAAACACGGGAGGAATAGCTATTTCTCCTGAAGTAGTTCTACGTTCTTTTATTAAAACTTCTTTTAATGCTAATAAATCAGGAACTTCTACTCTAGGATTTGTAGGGATTTCTGCAATTATATAGGGTACAGCATCTTCATTTGCAACTGTATTTAAGACAGTATCGATACTTTGCACCATATTTCTACCACTATCAACAGGTAAATCTAAAATTTCAATATGATCATTACAAGCCGCTACTCTTCTTGCTTGATCATTAGTTCCACCATAACAATTTGGAGGAATTATAATTTTTATAGCTTTTCCTTTATGGTTTTCAATTGCATCGTGAATTAACCCCATCATGATAGCATATTGAACAGAAAGTCCGCTAGAACCAATAAGTGCATTTACATTAGTATTTGTAACTTCTCTTACTGTATCTAAAACAATTGTTTTATTAGTTTCAAAGTCGCCTGAATTATTTGTAAATGATCTGTTTAGAAGGATTTTTAATGCAATTAAACTATCAGCAGGTGTCATTGCTATAGTTTCTCTCCTTCTAACATGTTGGATATCTGAAATATAATCAGCATTTTTTAAACCATTGATAACTAAAATACTTCCCAGGTTAGTGTGAAGATTAACAAAGAAGTCAATATTTTCAGTAAGATTGAAATTACATATATTATCCTGATCAGAGATAAGAATAGTACTGCCATCGAATGATTTTATTTCTTCTCTACTTTTGATTTTTTTCAAATCGAATGTGTACCCATAAATATTTCTAATTATATCAGCTTTAAAAAAGTCAGGAATTACATCTTCGTAAACAATTTGTGTTTTTTTACCCGCTAGTAAGTTCGTTCTTAGTATTGCTAAAATAGGAGTTGTTTTTGATGAAAAGCTAATTACACTTTCAGCCTTTATATCTTGTAAACCCGCAATCGCCCATTCTAACACAGAGGATAGTGGGTGGCCTAATCGAATGTAATCATAAGCAGTTGGTAATTGTTCTAAAGAAGTAACGCTGAAATCATTTTTTTTAAACAAGCTTTCAAACTGCTCTAAAAATTGAACTTTAGCCAGTTCTTCTTCATAAATATCTAGTCGATGTGTTGTAAGATTTATCCAATCAGTAGGCATGTTGTCCAGCACACCGTTAATATATGATGTTATTTTATTGTCTTGCATTTATACTACTTTTAATAGACATGCAAGATACATCAAATAGATATTTTTTGAAGTGCTTTGTTATATCTTTAACGAATATTTCAATGTGTATTTTCGATAGTTTTAATGTGTTTCATAATTTTTAAAATACATATCTAATTCTTGTAACACTTCAGGGAAATTACTCCTACCAAAACCTACTCTTATGTACTTACCTTCGAAAGCATACATTTCGGAAGGAACCGTCATGATACCAGTTTTTTCCACTAAATTGTTACTAAACTCTAAAGAAGACTGTTTAATATTTAACTTCACAAAACAGGTAGATCCAGCTTTTGGAGCTATAAATGAAGAAATTATTTTTTGATTTTTAACGAATTGATCGAAAATATGTATATTATTTCTAATTTTCAATAGGTTAGGAGCAAGGAATTTATCGATATTATTCAAAGCCATTATTGATAAAATTTCACTTGGTGCACTATTACAAATACTCAGATAGTCTTTGAAAGCGATAGCCTTATCAATAAAGTCAAGGTCTTTAGTAACTAACCAGCCAGTTCTTAAACCTCCTAATCCGAAAGTTTTTGAGGTACCCCATAAACTAATTCCTTTATCATAGATATCTGCAATGGGAGGCAGTTCTTCAGTATTTTCACTGATTAATTTATGGTACATTTCATCAGAAAAAATATAGATATCGTGTCTTTTAGCAATATTTACGATTTCATGTAATTGATTCCTTGTAAGATAGCTTCCTGTAGGGTTATGAGGAAAATTAAGAATAATTAATTTAGTGTTTTTTTGAATTAGTTTCTTTAGATCATTGGTGTTGAATTCCCATGTATTAGTGTTTGGTTTCCAATAAGAAAGGTCACATTTAATAGATTTTACAACTTCAGATAAAGACTGATATGACGGAGCTATAGTTATTGCATGATCGTTTGAATTTAATAATATATTCATACTAATAAAATTAAGTTCACCGGGAGTTGCAACTACTACATTTTCAATATTTTTAATATTATAGTATTGAAGAATAGCTTCTCTGAGTATTGGGCTACCTTTACTTTCGGTGTATCCTAGTTTCAATTCATTCCATAGTTTGATTTCGTCTCCTGAAGCATTTTCTAAGATATAGCTCAATTCATAGCCATCACAATCTGAGCTGGACAGTAAATATTTTGCTGAGAATTCATGTTTTGCGAAGTATCGTTCAAGTTTAAAATCATTTATATTCATTTATTCTTATTTAAAGTGCTACCATTATTAACTTAGATTTCTAATTTAATACATAAAAATATATTTCTCAGGAAAAATCAGGGCTATATTGCTCATAAACTAAGCCAAAGTTTTGCTCTAAAAATTCAGTTGAAAGATCTACGAACTTATTCTTTTCCAAGGAAACAAGTTTTTCTTTTACAGTATGTTTATCGTTTAAGAGTGTAATATCAAAATGATTGTATAGTGTGTCTAAATCTGGTCTAGCAGCAGAAAACCAGGCCATTTTTTGTCTTCTCGTAAATTTTAATACTGTAATTTTTGTTTTATCAGTGATATTAATCTTTTTTTTCAGGATCAATTGTTTTCTGAAATATAGTCCACGATATAAATTATTATTGATATTTATTAAACCTCTTTTAGTGAACGCTAAACAAACTAGTACTATGTAAAGTAACGAAAACCCAAATAGTTGTAAGTGAACAGAAAAACTTGGAGTACTTTGGGTAAGTTTAAATATTATAATTAATAGCGGAGCACCTATAGAAAGTATAATATGTGTTTGTTGGTGAGAAGTAAATCTATTTTCTAACAATAAACTACTTCTGGTATTTTTTTGCGTTCTCATTTTTATATAAAAATATTATGTTTTGATCTTAGAGAAGATAAAATGAATAGTTTATTTAGAATATACTACTTAAGATTTTCTGTGCTCCATTCCATAATTTTAGTTAAATTTTCCTGTAAAGACATTCCTTTTTCTGTAAGACTATATTCTACCTTGGGTGGAATTACAGGATATGCTTTTCTAGTAATTATCTTTAATTTTTCGAGATCTTTTAATTGCTGAGATAACATTTTTTGACTAATTCCAACAATGGCTTTATCTAGTTCATTAAAACGCATAATTTTCTTAGAAAGTAAGAGCCATATAATTACTGGCTTCCATTTACCACCAATATGCTCCATAAACAAGGTAATAGGACATTCAGTAGCCTGTTGGTAATTTTTTTTTATTTTTTTTTCTGGTGTTTTCATGTCATGAAATCATTTTTCCGAACAGCAAGTAAGTTACTTACCAAATGGTTAGTACTTGTTAAAAGTAAAGTTATTCATCAACTTTGCCAAAAAATCAATACAATGAAAAGTAAAATTATAGTAATTACAGGAGGTACATCAGGAATAGGCTTCGCTTGTGCGGAATATCTTTCAAATCTAAATTATCGTGTTATCATTACTGGAAGAACAAAAGAAAACCTTGATTCAGCAATAGCAAAACTAGGAAAATCTGTAACTGGGATATTATCTGACACTTCATCTTTAAAAGATATTGATGATTTAGTTGTACGTATAAAAAATCAATTTCAAAAGATCGATGGTATTTTTGTGAATGCAGGCATATTTAGAGCTGCTAGCTTTGAGGAAACTACTGAGCAACTATTTGATGAAACGATGCATATTAATTTTAAAGGAGCGTTTTTTACGATACAAAAATTCATACCCATACTAAATAATCCATCAAGTATCGTTTTAAATACTTCTATCGTAGTTTTTAAAGCATTTGCTAGTACAAGTGCTTATACAGCAAGTAAAGCCGCTTTAGAAAGTTTATCGAAAGTATTAAATGTTGAGTTGGCAAACCGAGGAATACGAGTTAATGTCGTTAGTCCTGGTGTTACTGAAAGTCCAATTCAAAAAAAATCTGGTATGAGTGATGAAGCTATCAATAATTTATTGACACATTTTACAGAAACATCACCTATCGGTAGAATCATACAACCGACTGATATAGCTCAAATTGTTGAATTTTTACTATCCGATAAGTCAAGTGTTTTGAGAGATGAAAAGATTATTGTAGATGGAGGAACAACATTATAATCAAATACGTAGCGTAATTTTCAGTTAGTATAAAAATAGAGAACATCAAAATGAATTAAGAGTCGCAATACTTAGTTAGTAATGCTTTTTTTATACCTAATTTATTTCCTAAATATGCGAATGTAGAAATGCCTAATTTTTGAAGTATAAGAGGGAAATCTGGTGAAAAAGCATCCATCATTTTTAGTCCTATTGCTGTATGAAATATATTATTTGGTAATCCCGCTGAATTAGTTTTTCCATCTTCTACTAAACCGTACATAATTTGTAAACCTTTTTTCATTTCCTTAGGTTCAGTAATTATAACATCAAAAATTGTAGTTGTGTTCGTATCGTTATAAAATTTATGTGTGGTAAAAGGTGTTATTATTTGTTTTTCATTTATTCGTAATATTTGTTTTTTAGTATTAATTATTACACTTAATTCCCCTTCAATAATATGAAACTCTTCCTTAATTCTCGCATGATAATGTAAGGCGTTTTGACCTCCTTTTGGTTCTAAAAATGTTCGGAATTTCAAAGTATTTTTTGAATCCTGTAAAATTTCGATCCGATCTTTTATAATCGGATTAGAAAATTCATTTTTTTTCTTTTGCATAAACAACATTATTAACATTATCCGGATCGTTTTTCTCCAAGAGTTTTATGGAGCTGAAATTTTGTTTATGAGTATAAATTTCAATAAATTTCAGCTTTAAGGTGTTGTTTTCTAAATAATTAATGCTTTTAAGAGGTTTTGTCATCATACCTTTACCTTGATGTTTTTTTGTTTTATTCCTAGAGAATAATATTTAATTAGTCTTCTTTCCTGTGGTAGATTTATATAGGGATGGTGATAATTTTTTCTGTTTACTTTTGCTTAAGTATTTTCTTAAAACTCCCCCTTTTACGTTATTTACATCTACTTCAATAATAAAAGCATCTTCATCTATCTTATTGATTATATGATATACTTTTTTTGAATTAATACGATTTAGTACAGTTTGGATAATCTCAACATTGTTAATCTCACCTCTGCTTCCAAAACCTTTTTCACCCTTCATAACAGTCATACCAATCTCTGCTTCATTTATCAATGCGTTTTGGATTTTTTCAGAATGCTCACTAATAATCATAAGGTTAACATAGTCCTCAAAACCTTCAAAAACAAAGTCAATTACTTTTCCAGTTACGATAAATGTTAACGTAGAATACAATGCAACTTCAACAGATATAAGAAGAGCGGTTACTCCAAATAATATAGTATTAAATACCATAATTACTGTTCCTATTGGTAAGCCAAACTTTTCATTGAAATAAATACCAAGTATTTCAGAACCGTCTAAAACTGCTCCATTTTTTATTCCTAAACCAATACCAGCTCCTAAAAATATACCTCCAAAAATTGCGATAAGTAATTTTTCATCGGTAACTGCTTCAAAGTTTTCAAAATGAATTACAATAGCTAATATACATATAGCAATAGTTGATTTTATAACAATCGATTTTGATAAAGTATACCAGCCAAGTATTAAAAATGGAAAAGAAACTAAAGGAAGAATATACGATATTTCGATTGGTATAAACTCATTAATTAAAATTGAAATACCTGTGGCGCCACCATCTAAGAAACCATTTGGGAGTAAAAATGCTTTTAAGCCAATACTCGCTAAAAAAATACTTAATGCGATTTGTAAATATTCAGAAACTTTGTTTTTCAATTTCATTTCTTAAGTCTTATTTTTCCTATTTGGGTCACTTTATCGTGAATTTCTGTAGCACTTCGTAGCAATCGATCTATTTCTTGATTGAAAAATAGTTCTAAATAAGAATTCCATTGGTTGGGTTTTTGATTCAATTGTAAAAAACTATTTTCTAAAGTTTCGACATAAGTTTTCTTTTCGTTTTCTTTTGAGATAAAAATAGGAGGGTACAATTCGTAAAGAAGAATCCAATTCTTTGCCATTCGAGTAGTTCTTCCATTTCCATCTACAAACGGATGTATTCTTATCAATTCATGATGAAAATAGATGGCTCTTATAACAGGATTAGAAATTTGATTCATAGAGAAAAATAACTCAGAAACTCTACTTGGTACCTCCGAAGCATCTGGGCATACATATCTTCCTATTTGAACGTCTTGAGTTCTATATTTATTTGGGTGTTTGGCATGAGAATCAGGAGATATTAAGCGAAATAGTTGAAAGAGTTGCACTTCTGAATTAAAACAGATATCGGCTAAAATTTCCTCTGAAATAAAATTCATAGCTACCTTTAAAAGGTTAGCATAAATTTCAATTTCCTCTTCTGTTTCTGCCTCTAGTTGAGCATTTCTGATACTTACTAACTCTTTTAAACTTGTAGTTTGTTCAATATAACTATTAAGTAAATCATCTGCGAGATGTTTTCTGCTAAAGGTAATTAAACGTAATGTGGACTCTACGATTTTTTTAATTTCAATAGTTTTTTGAAAATCTATCTGTATTTTATCTACTGGAAGTATTTGCATATATCAAATTAATAGTCGCTCCTTTTATAAAACTTGATACTAAATTAATGAAAGTATATGAAGAAAAAGGAATCTTAATGGCTTTTAAATTAGTAAAAAGCATAATTATATACTCTGTTTGTAATTATTCTATGATATCATTTTTCAACGCTATGATATCCTTAAGTTTTTGCATCTCTCTTTTCACACCTTTTCTTATTACAAGAAAAAGAATGATTCCGATAATCACATAAGAAACATTGATTAAAACTAAATTCCAAAACTTAATATATATACTGAACTCAGGTGTAATGCTATAAAAACCAATAGTATACAAAGCAATGATTATTGGAGCGACTACGGTATGAATTGTTTTCCTAAACTTGTGAAAATTGATAGTACTTTCAATTGTTTTTAAAGTTTTGTCGATATTATTTATTTGTCGTGCCTTATTGATGCTTATTATTTCAATCAAAATCCTAAATATTAGTCCAGAAATCATTAAAAATACACCAATTCTACTAAGTGTTTCTTTAACTGGCGCTACGTAATAGAAAAATAAGGAGATTACGATAAGTGTTATCAATAAAATTGTAATGGTTCCATAATAGAAAAGGTAATTTTCTTTTTCTTTTTTCTGTATTTTATCATACAAAACATTTAAACTCTTAGTAGAAAGCTCAATTTCCTTTTTATTATCTTCCCACTTGTTCAGTAGTTCATTGAATTCGCTATTCATTATTACTGTTTTTTAAAATTATTTCAAGACGTTTTTTAATCCTATGAATTTTAACTCTTACATTGGTAGGTTTAATACCAATAATTTCTGAAATATTATCATAATCTTGGTTCTCAAGAACCATCATAATAATTAGTCGATCTATTTTTTTCAATTGACCAAAGGCAGTATATAATCGCTGAATATTAGGATTTGTTACATTTTCATTTTTTGCTATAGCTGTTATGTTCTCCATTTTTGAAATAGGAAATGTTCTTTCTTTTTTCTTCTTTTTTATGTGCTGTAAACATGTATTAACTGTTATTCTGTATATCCAAGTTTTATATGTTGATGCTCCTTTAAATTTATCTAGATTATTCCAAACACTAATAAATATTTCTTGCAGCAAATCATTAGCAATATCATTATCTCCTTTAACAAAACCTAAACACATTTGTAGTACCATAGGTTTATGTTTATGATAAATTGTTTCGAAAAGTACAGTGCTACTTTTTTTCATCTACTAAATAATTATTTAGAGTTTTATAAAACCATTCTGGTTGATCAAACATTATGAAGTGTTTACTGTTAGGTGCTATAACAATTTTTTTATTAGTCAGATTCGAATATTGACTATCATAATTCTTCTTTATTAATTTAACATCAGGAAATGAAGCGCCAATAATTAAAGTTGGACATTTTATGGTATGCAAAACATTTCTTAGATCAAGCTTTAATAGGTCGGTGTATCCAAAAACCCAAGTTTTTCGATCTGCTTTTATTATCCAATTCGTTATAACATTAATTTTTTCTTTATTCAATGTCATATTCGATGCCATCATCACCGCCATATCTTTGAATTTTTGATCATTCATTTCAAGCATTTGCTTGTTGTATGGGCTTTCATAGAATAAACTCTTTGCCGGAACATTAGGCATCATAACTTCTCGCATACAAGGTAGAGCATCAACGATTATAATTTTTGAAACTTTATTAGGTAATTCAGAAGCTAAATCAACAGCCAAGTTTCCCCCCATACTATGACCAACGATTATCATTTCATCCAGATTATTATCATCAATGTACTTAACAATTGATTTTTTAATACTAACATACCAAGGCATTTTTATTGGTTTATTTCCATTAAATCCTGCGTAAGAAATAAGGTGAGATTTTCTATTTAGATTTGTGTTTGCAATAGTTTCTTTCCAAATAGCTCCTGGAGTCGTAAAACCTGGAAGATAAAGAATAGGTTTTCCTTTACCTATTGTTTCTATCTTTATTGGTTTTGGTTGTTCCATTTTAACAGTAGTTGTATCGCTTTTTATAACTGAAAAATTAGTTGTTGTTAGAACAATAAAGAGCATGAAGGTAATTTTAATCCACTTAGTCATGATATTAGTATTTTAATTATTAATATCCCTTTGATTAAAAAAACTATCATTTGTTACACCTTGTAATTATTTTTTCTTGTTTTTTCCTGTTTGAATGATATTAAATGGAATAATCATAGATACTCCTTTATATCTTAAAATATAATGTTTTATTTAAATCCAACCTTTATAGATAAACAGTAAGGCAACAATATCCATAAAACCATGAATGGCGATATTAAACCATAAATCGTTTTTACGGATATGAAAAATCAAGGCAAAAAGCATACCTGTAATTCCGGATGCAATTTGACCACTTATACCTTGGTAGGCATGTGAATAGCCAAAAAGAAAACCAAACAGTAATATATTAATGGCTAAACTGATGTTACTAGATCCAAAAAACTTGGTAAACTGTTGCATTAGATATCCTCTAAATACAATTTCCTCACTAAATGCTGCTGATATAAGTATATACACAAGTAAATTTAACGTAGCAGTTAAATTTCCTGCATAAGGTTTGAATACTGAAAAGTCTATAGGTTCTCCAGTAAGATAAATAATACTCGGAACCATTAGGTATTGATAAAATAAGAAGCATATTGTACCCAATATAGGTGCTATTATTAGCAAACTTTTTAAATGCCCTTTTTTACGTTGAAAACCTAAGGAGTTAAAAAGTTTTTTTCGGTATTCTATTGCACTTGCTAAAAATATTAATAAAGTAGCAATAGTCATTTGAAAATATCCTGAGAGGTATAATATATAGCAGAGAATTATAACAATTACTGGGGTTATTTTTTTAGTAAAAAAGGCATTGTTCATTTTGTTATCGTTTTTAATTTTGAGCAAAGTAAAAACGTTAAAGGGTTAAGAACAGTGGCATGTAGCTCATTTTTTACCCAATGGTATTAAAATAATAGCTGAATAATCATTACATCTTATAGCGTATTATTAAACCAAGTCATGAATTCTTGTTTTTTATACCGACTAATATTTATTTTAAAAGCTTTTTCATTAGCAGTAATAGGTTTTAGTGATACAGACAATTTTCCATTTTCTATTGATTGCACTTGTTCAACAGAACGAGAATGAAGAATCACTTGTCTGTTTGCTCTAAAAAAATCACGTTCATTAATTTTGCTTTCAACTTCATTTAAAGTGAAGTCAGTAATGATAGAAGTTTTATCAGTTTTTATAATATAGACGATTTTATTTTCGCTGTATATAAAGGCAATTTCAGCCAAGTCAACCAATGTTATTATGCCACTATGTTTAGTCCTAAGCATACTTTTTGGAGAGTCAGACTTATGAAGTTTATAAATATCTGTTGAGAATAAAAGAGTAATTCCAAGCGTACTAATTAGCAAGCTGATTGAAAGCCCTGTAAGTAGATTATAGATACGATACGATGCAATTCCATTTATCAAGCCATTAAAGCCAAAATATAAAATGATATATAGTAAAGTAATATAACCTAGAGTTGAAAATAGAAAATTGAACAGTAGTTGGATATTAATCTTTTTAGAGAAGTACTTATGTTTAAAATAATTGAAGTTAATTTTAGCGATAAGTAATATCAGGCTACTTGAAAAAATAGAAACAATGATTGGAAATAAGGGAAACTTATAGTGTTCATTAAGCGGGAAGTTTTCTGGTTCAAAAAGATGATTCACCAAAATAGAAATTATTACAATTGCAAGACTGTTTTTGAACCAAAAATTTAAGGAGTTAATTTTGTTTTTAGACGAGTTAATTAATGCTTTCATTGAAAATTTATCCTAATTTTTTAAGTTTTATTTACAAACCTTTGTAATATTTTATAGCGTAAAGTTAACAAAAATGGTAAACTTTAGTTCTTCTATAGAACTCTTATGAGGAAGATTAATCGAAACACTTTTGAATGATAGTTTCAGTACATATGACGTATTTACGGGTTCTCTATCTAGATCAGAATTCTTTTGATGTATTAATACAAGAAGTGTAGGGTAGAGGAGAAGTATTATTCCTAATCTATAATGCGCCTAAATATAAGTATCTTGTTTATTGGTGAATATTAATTTCGAGTACTTTGGTTTCAGAAAATAAATTTTTAGGATGAATGAGTATTGAATGAAGTTTTATAGTTCTTTATTCGTATTCCCTTGGGTTATTTTGTTAATTTTTGATTGAATCTCCACTATTCTTTTACCCCAATATTTTTGTGCTTCTTTAGCGTTAAATTGAGGCTTATTTTTAGAGCCACTCTTCATTTTTTCGGGTAATTGATTTAAATACAAGTGATTATTATGACTATCTTTTGCTATTTCACTTTGATTTTCTGGATCAAACTTTCGCCTTGCCCAAAAGTTTAGATGTTCTATATAATCGGCTTTTACTTTTAAAAAATAATTGATTAATTCGTTAGAGTTTGACGGAATATATCCTGGTCCACTACAACCACAAGAATGAAATGTAATTCCTACTTCATAAAGAGTGGCAATATGTTGCCACTTTTTGATGTCTTTTTTTTGAGGAGACTCAAAATCTAGTCCCATATTAGCCATTAAATTACCACACTCAGGACATTTTGAAGAAAATTGTTCTATTAATTTATTAAATCCTCCATAAATATCTTTTTCTAACCTCCTTTTAAATGTTTTCCTACACTCGAAACAAGCGTAATGAGGTTTATATTTAGTCATAGCATACCTACACATATCAATTAATTGGTTTTAGATTTTTAATATTATAACTTAAACCTGAGAGAAGCTTTAATCCGTTTGAAATTTCAAATTTTGAATTCTTCCAATCCTGTTGAATCTAAAATGTTTAAGACATATTCTATACCGTCTTCAAATATATAGTATCCAAATATTTTACATTCATAATTTAATTTTTGTTTAAATGGTTGATATGATTTTTTGCTGCTTGTTTGGCCCATTGTTGTGGTCGTGAACCGAAACATTCTAGAATTGCATCTACACCAATTACAGTACCTTTTGCTAATCTTCCTAAAAGAGCTATGGGGATTTTTTGATCTTCAGCACTGGAAATCAGATATCCATTTTCATTAGTAGCAACCCCCAAGTCATCATGAATAACTTTTATAAAACCATCATCTAGCATGTTTTGAACTAATGATGAATTTACTGCTTTGATTTTAGGCGAATCTAAAACAGAATCGATCATTATGGTTACAGTAATTAGTTTTTCTGAATGTTCAAATACCCAACCTTTATTGGTCAATTTAATGGTAGGGTTATTTATCATATCTAAATTTAAAATGCCAGCTTTAACTAATGCCAATATTTGTTGAATACTTTCAACAGGAGGTCCATAAGAATAACGCTTTGTTGATTCATCCAACGCAATTATTTCTGCAAAAACTTCATCAGAACACTCATTAAACGATAAAACTTTATAGATAGAAGGCTGACAATGTCTCCATACTTGACCAATACAATAGTCTAAATTTATGTTAGCTTTTCCTTTAGCCATTGCTACAAAGTCGTACATACTTTTTTCTACAGGTTGTTTAGTAGGAGTAATAAGAGAATGCTCTATGGTTTGGTTTTTCAACCAACGCATAATTAATTTTTTAATATCCTCTTTTGGTAAATTCAGAGTATTATTGGTATTTTCTAATTTAGAGAAAACACTAGCCGCAACTGTAGCAAATGCAGTAATTAAAAAATGAGAATTTTTTGCTTCTTTTTGAATTTGTGTATCTCCAACTTGCTTCTCAAAACTTAAAATAGAGGTTTTTGAAGGTTCAAACCAATCATCTATTCGCGCATTTAAAGGCTTAGGAACTGGAGGCAGCCCATCGAGTGAAAAAGGAATGAACATATCCTTAATATCATATTCTGTTTGATAGGAATATAAATCGCTTTCTAAATTATTCATTGAGAATTCACCAAATTTTCCAGCAATAGCTCTTACAACGTCTATCATAGCAAGGCCAAAACCACGAATTCCTACAGTACTTGTATTAGTTAAGTTTTTATGATTTAGGTAATTATTGACTGGGTACGGCGATTTGAAAAGAGCTAAATTATCTTTATTTACAGTAAATTTATCCCAGTCTAATATTTGTTCAGAAAGTGTTGTGGATTGATGTCCTATAGTTAATAATATTTCATCAAACATATCGTAATTACTAGAGTTGGTAATTATTTGTAGTAGATTATTACCTGTCCATTTTATTTCTTTGACATGCTCTTTGTATAGTGAGATAATTTTTGCCTCAATAAGAGGTGCTACTAGCGATTGAAACCTTTCAGATAAAAACCTTCCAATTTTTGCTCTAGGAGGATATGTATCTATTTCATCCTTAGAATATGAGCTAAAATCTTTATTAGCCCACTCATGATACGACGGAAAGGACTTTATTTTTACAGTCTCAGTAATCATAGCCTTTCGTTTCTCTAATTCAAGTATTCTCTCTGTAATATTTATCCAGTTTGATGTATTTTGTTTTAAATCATATACTTGACCGTTACCAAAATTTCCAGTAGCTTCAAAAAGAGATATGTGAATTTTAGAAAGACAGTTTTGTTCCACTAATTCAAATATTAATCTTTCAAGAGCGTATCCACCTCTCGGTCCAATACCAATGATTCCTATTTTTCTCATGTTATCAATATAATTTTTTATCAAAATCAAAAGAAGCCTATCAGGCTTGATTTAAAGTTGTTTCTTCGTGTTAACTATTTAGAAATCTAGATAATTACAGTTATCATTATACTATAGATTTATTCTTTTCTATTGATTATATTTTCAAATAGTTTCAATTTTTCTATTCCAAGCAATAATAAATAAGCAAATAATGTTAAGAAAAATAAGGTTGTCATTATTCGTAAATAGATTTTAACAGTCCACTCTAAAGCAACCTTTATTCGTTGCATTACTCCAATCCTTAATTCTTTACCTTCCAAGAGCGAAAATTGAACAGTACAGAATTCATTTTCATCATCAAAATCACCAAGACTTACACCTAGTCCTTGAAGTTGTTGTTCAATTTCAAGAATTCGGTTTTCTAGTCCCATATATTCATCAATTTTTCCTCCTTTTGATTTCAATTCAATTAGAGAAGTTCTAATTTTCTCTAATGAATGCTTTTTTGCATTAAGCTCTTTGTATTCGTTGGTCTTATCTTTCTTTGTTATCTGTTTCGCTTGTACTCTTCCGATTGTTATTAACTGGTTGTATAAAGCATCAAAATTTTCTGGAGGAACACCAATTACTAAATTTAGTTTTCGGTAACCTTCATTACCACTTTTTTATTCAAACTGTATTAGAGCATCAAGTTTTTTGATAGTTTCTCTTGAAGATTCTTCTTCTTTTTCAAAATCTGATGATTTAGTTTTAATCGCTGCAATTTTTTCATATTTCTGGTCGACTTTTATCGCAGACTGATTGGTAGTATTTGATTTTACTTTATATTTTTTTGTAGCATAATTTCTTTTTGAATTAGAAATATTATTAAAGAATTGCGTTTGATTTGGTGTATCGTCAAAGGTTTTAGTGTAACCATACATCAACCTAAAAATGAATAAAACGGCAAATATTATTAGAAGCCATAAAATTACGTTCTTCAATTTTCTTTTAAATAGTTGTTTCATGGTTTAATATGTTTTTGTGTGAGAAGTGTTTATGTGGTTAATTTCGTATGACAAAGCTAATTTTTTTAGTTAAAGGTAGCTTAGTATAATTTTATTTTGATGCTCTTTTCAAACGAGAAAGAATCTTCGTACTAAATACAAACTCGCTTAATCCATTCTTAGTATTACGAATTACTTTTTGTTATTTTCAGTCCTAAGTTGAATTCAAAAGTAGCAATGAGAATTATAATGGTAATTTCGATTAAAATATATGCCCAACCTAGCATCTTAACCGTGTTGAAATGATAGACAATTAACCCGATTGAGATACAACAATATATCAGATTTAATACTGCTATTCCTTTTAACAAAAAACCAATTTTTAAATGTCCTTTCCGGTAAGAATATATATCATAAATCAAGAATATTAGAGGTATAATAGCTAGAAAATGTAGCACAGCAACAGGGATTCCAAATATAGTTTCAAATTTAACCAAAACAACTCCCAAAAAGAAAGCTGATAGAATAGCTCCAAGTCCATCTATCAAAAAAAGTCTTTTTGGGTTCAATTCAATTGTATTTATTAAGTGTTTTAAATTCAATATAATTGGATCTTTAATTTAAATATAATGATTCTTTATTGACAAGTATGATAATAAAACATAATATACTCGATAGAGTAGAGGTAGTTACAAATTAACCAATGCTGAAAATTATCAGTATACAATCAATTTTTAAGTGGTTTTAAATAAGTACCACCCGTTTCCAATTTCTCTTATCATAATTATTCTATTGGTATTCATTTTTGGTACATTTTGTTCGTTGGAAATGTAGAAAAATCCAACAGTATTATCGATCATACCTCCAATTATAAATTCAAAACAATTTTTACAGTCAATACTTTTTGAAATTGAGTTGATTAGTAGTTTTCTGTAATCAGCTTTAACCTTATTTCCTAAATTCATTTTTTGATATGACTCTTCCTTTTTATTCAATACTATATTTTGAAGTTTATTCTTTAATTCCTCAAATTTCTCTTTATTTTTTTCAAAATGTTTAATTATTATATCATCTAAAGCCAAAGTCAACTTGATATTCTCTAATTCTCGATAAAAATGTTTTTTTGATGTAAAAGTTTCACCTTTTCGGATTAGAGTATCTATTTGCTCTTCTGTCATTTCTTCCATTTTTACCATCGACTGCTTCATAAATGCTGTCATCGCTAATGCTCTGAATGCATTTATTTTCCATTTTTCACCTTTCTTCAAATGAACATAAGTATCAATTCCTTTTTTAGAACTATCTAGCATCGTAATATTTACAACAGCAGTGTATTCAGATTTATTTAGAAGTCTGAAATTTAGATTTATATTAATCGGTAAGTCATTGGCGTTTGGATGTCCTTTATATTCTCCTGTAGCATAGTTACTTATTTCTTTAGCAAATTCTTTGTTAGTAAAAACGTTCTGGACAAGTTCCAAAGGTTCAAATTCTTGAGCATTAACAATTTTAAAAATTGTAAGCAATATTAACGTTGTTAACAGTTTACTCATTTTTCATTCAATTTATTATTAACAATATTGTACGCAATTTTGTCATATTTTTCTACAAGGTAGGGTTTTCTTTATTTAATTGAGATTGAGCTACGTATGAAAAGATAAAAAAATGGCGAATAATAATAAATAGATTCTTGAAAACAAATAAGATTTTTCATCCGTATTTTTATCAAACTTAAGGAGAAAGAAACTCTATCAACATTTTTACATGTAAAATTATGTCAAGAAAATGCGAATTTTTAGTATTTGTTGGAAACATCCCTGTGATAAATCTTAAAATCTATTTATTAGCTTCTCTAATGAATCGTAATATTTTTCCATTAGCTAATTCAATTGAAATGGTGTCGTTTTTTATTTTTTTTAGCGTCTTACTTTCGTTTCGTTTTTCAAAAGTTAAATTATATAGCAAAGAATTAATTGTATCATAAACCCGAGTTGTGTAAGGTAAACTATCTATTTTACTTAATTTTCCGAAAAGTGATGACCTTACCTCTTTTACAACTCTTTCTTTTTTTAAGTTAAATTTAGGGTTTACTTTAATTACAGTTGCTAATCCATTCTCTTTTTTATTTATGAACTCATAGTAATAGCCGGTTTTAATGTACAAATCAGTTTGTTTATTAAATTCAATCCGAGTGTAAGCAAGTTCATTGTGAGGCAATTCAATTCCAGTATATTTATATTCATGAAAATGTCCTGGTGGACAACCCATTAATGTAAAACATGTTAAAATTAGGAGTGGTATTTTTATACTTGACTTCAATTTTTTTAGTGTATTAAAATGTATATCAATGTAATAGTAAAGGTGATTAAGCAACTAAATTAATAAATTGAAATCAAATATAAAATCGATAAAGATTTTTACAAATAAATTTACGTTTGTAATTAATTAAAATAGATTATAGATAATTATTTTTTTGAAATTTCATCAATTATTTCTTTTGCATTTATATTTTTTGGGTTCAGTTCTAGAGACTTTTTAGCATTTAAAAACGCTAGCTTATATTCTTTGTTCTTATAATGAGCTTTAGCTAAACCATAATATAAGTTAGCGTTATTTGGGAATTCTAAAACAGCTAAGTTGAATATTTTAATACTTTCGTTTAATTTTTTTTCTGCTATTAAATCATTACCAAGTCCATTTAATTCTTTAGGATTTTTAAAGTCGTATAAATCGAAACTATTTTTTTTCAATTCATAATAAAGTTGAATCCCCAAATCAATATTGTCGATACATTTTTGACGAATTTCTCTGTAGATAGATCTAACAGGTAAACTAAAGGTTTTTCCTTTCATTATTTTATGTACAGATTGAATGATTTCAAATCCTTTACTTTTATTGTTAGACATTAAGAAAATATTTAGATCATTCTTTAATTCACTCATAAAAGCTGCCTCAAATTGCCAAGATTGGCCACCATGTAGGTGTAAAGCAAATGCATTGTAAGATGAACCTAAACTAGATTCTTTATTTTTAAAATATTGGTTTTTTAGTAGTAATTCTAGTGAAGCTCTAGAAATCAATTTATTGTTGTGTAGAGCAGTAACCCATTTGTTTAAATCATTGACAGATATCCATAACCTATTTTTCATAACAGACTTTTCGTCACAATTTATTTTATGTACGTCAAAGCATTTAGTTTTATTCGGATGATTAGAATCTGGATCAAATACTACGCTACTCATTTTTAAAGGAATAATAATATTCTCTAATACAAATTCTGGGTATGTCTTTTTTGTAATACTCTCAATAATCCTTTTTTGAAGAAAGACACTATTATTATTGTAGTTATATTTTTCACCTGGCTTAAACATTAATTTAGATATTGATTGTAAGTCTTTTAAAATATCTTTTTCGTTCTTAACATTATCATAATCAATTCTTGGAATACCACTAACATAGTTTAATAAATGCTTAATAGTGACTTTCTTAGACCAACTAGGTAAACCTAAACCGAATTGAGAGAGTTTGTCATCAAAATTTAATTTTCCTTGTTCTATCAACATTACAATAGAAACAGCATTAAATTCTTTTGAAATAGAACCTATATTAAATAGAGAATTTTTCGTTAGCTTAGTTTTTTCTGAACCGTCAGTATATCCAAATGATTTTTGATATACAAGAGAATCATTTCTTGTTACTAGTATATTTCCATTAAAAATGCCCCTATCGCTACTAATTTCCATGAGAGAATCAATAGTTTGATAATATTGCGAGAAAGAATAGTTTCCTTTTTTCTGGGCGTTGATGAATCCTGAAAAGAATAAGGAAAGAACAAGAACAATTAATTTTTTCATCTATTTAAAATTAGGTTAGTAGTTGTAAAGACTAGATGATTTTAAAATTGTTACAGTTTTGTTGAATTGGTTATTATACAGTTGTAGCTAAGAAGTTACTTGATTGTTGTAACACGTTATTAGCTTTCAGATTCAATTCTTTTCAATAATCCGCCGCCATGGAAATCAGTAAAAATCCCTTTGCTTTTATCTTTATTGTATAGGTAGTCATAAAAAGAACCTTCGTTCTTTTTACCATTTTTTAAATAATATCCTAAGAACTGACTTGGCTTATATTTAAACTCACCTATTTCTATCCAGGACAAATAATAATTGGAACCAGTTTCATTAAGAGGGTCACAAAATTCTCCACACCATTTTCCGTTATATAGTCGGCAAATAGTTTCGCCAACATATGCAGTCAAAAGCGATTCAATAATTGTTTGTACATATTCACTCAGATTAGAATTCTGTTCAAGAAATCTATCAACTTCTTTTTCTAGACTTTCTAAACTGAAATCAAATTTAAATCCATATCTAATTTGAATACTTGAAAAGTACTCAGCAATTTCGGTGGGATTTCTTTGACCTTGGATTTCGCTCATCTATTATAATATAACACTACAATATGTGATTTTGTTGCGTGTTTAAGTACTAAAGTTAGTAAATACAAACCGAATAGAAAATCCGTGAGGACTTACGCATGTAGGCTCTAACTAGCAATTAATTTTACACGGTGTTGTGTGTGGTTTTTTTCTTTTTTATTAATTCAGTTATTTTTCCTATTCCGAAAACAAAGAACGCAATAATTCCAGAAAAAATTAATCCAGTTGCAAATGAAAAATTCCTTCCAGTGTCACTTATCAGCTTTCTCATTGCTTCTTGCTGTTCAGGCGTGATTTCATTTTCGCTAAAAAATCCGTCTTTATTTAAGTCAAACTTATTCGAATTCCATTGAGCGTAAATGTCATCACAAGTTGCTCCTCCAACTATAAATAAGTAAAATAGAAAGAAAACTGTCAAACTTATCCAAAACCATTCCAGTTTTCCATTTCCAAATATTCGCTTTCTTTTCAAGAATATTACTCCTAAAATCAAAATTGAAATTATTGATGGAATTATTAAATGATATGGTAAAGTTATTTCGTTCATTAAATTTCTGTCAGTTTATCAAATTACACACAACGGTATTGCGTATGACTTCGTTGCGTGTTTAAGCACTAAAGTTAGCAAATACAAACCGAATAGAAAAACTGCGAGGACTTTCGCAAGTAGGCTCTAACTAGCAATGAATTATACGCATTGTTGAACTGGCTTCTAATTATTAAGTTGACATTTTTATCATCACGTAAATTAGTTCATCATATTTGTCAGATGTAAATTCCTTTATTGAGTCCTATTCTGTTATTGTTGCCTACGTTTAGTATTAAATTAGTCGTCGGTTAAAACGCACTTATTTTCAATTCATAAGATACTTTATTAATAGATTGACATTTAAACCGATGTTACTATTAAACATTGTTTAACACTTTTATTTTTTACGAATATAAGTTTTATCGATATCGTTTTCTTTTTGTTGTACTCTGTAACTTTTTACAGAACCATCATCGTTTAAGTTAAATGTGAAAGTAACTTCTGGTCTGAAACCAATAATCACAAATTGAGTCTTTGAAATTGGTCTTAATTCATACTGACCGCTATCCCAAAGTCTTCCGAATTCAAATGTAATTTCAGTTTCTCGTCCATCCCAAATATAAGTTCCTACATATTTTTTGAGTACTTCTTCAGGCAATGAAAACGGTATTTCGATTGGTTGTTCATATAAAATCTTACGCACATATTTAGCCGGACTTGTTGTGATTTTATTTTCGATGTTTATAAGTTGAATAATTGTTTTATCGGTATCTATATGTCTTTCAATAATTGTCAAATAACCAGCCCAACGACCTGTATGAAGAACTCTTTTACCGTATAGACTATCGTTTCTAACAAACCAGCCAAATCCATAACCAGTTTCTTTCTTATTTTCTGTTAGATACGAAGAGAAAATTAATTTCTTGTCTTCGTCATTTACAAGTTCGTTGCCGTAGAGTGCTCTATCCCATTTATATAAGTCTATCAAATTAGAATTAACCATTCCATCACCAACAATACCGTCTAGATAAATGACATTTCCTTCTTCAGGCGAATCATCTGGTAATATATTTCGTTTTAAGCTATCTGAATAAATGTAAGCTTGTGCATAATTATAGATTTTCTTTGGATTGAACCTTCTTTGATAAACGAAGCTATTGTCCATTTTAAGTGGTTCAAATATTTTTTCGCTTAAATAGTCTTCAAATGATATTCCACTTACTCTTTCTATGATAGTGCCCAAAATCAAATATCCAGTATTGCTGTAGCTATATTCTTGATTAGGCTCAAATTCCTTTTCAGGTTTAAGTTTTGCAAAAATTTCAATCACATCTTCGTTTGTAGCTATTCTAGATTTGTCCCAGTTCTCTTTCATAATACTCATATAATTCGGCAAACCACCAGTGTGTATTAATAGATTATTTACAGTAACACCTTCGTAATGTTTTAATTCAGGAATATATTTACTTATTGGGTCATCATAAAAAAGTTTTCCATCCTTTTGAAGTTGTATGATTCCCATTGCTGTAAATTGTTTTGAAACAGATGCTAATTCAAAAGAGGTCTTAATATTCAATTTTTCATTGGTCTCTTCGTTAGCAATTCCAAAGCTTTTTTGAAATATGATTTTACCCTTTTCTGCCACAAGTACATTTCCATTAAATTCATTTCTTTCAAAATGTGCTGAATAAACGGAATCTAGCCTTTGTGTTTTATCATTTTCCATGACTTCAAACTTATCCGTAGTTATTTTTGTGTTTTCCTTATTCTTACAGGCTACTATTAGAGATAGTGCAATAAAGAGTGTAATTATTTTTTTCATTTTTAGATAGTTTTATTATTTTTGGTTTATTACCTAGTTCAATAAGTAATTGTATAGAAAACTACTTTTTCTTCAATATATCGCGTATAATCTTAAGGTGATGTTCAGTATGAATAACAAGAAACTTTATGGTTTCGTCTCTATTTATAGCCCCAAGAATAGGATGATTAAAGTGCTTCTTTTCTGCAAGCATAGGCAACTTTTCGACTTTGGTAAGTGCTTCATTATAATGCATTCGTAACATATTGATAGTTAAGTTTTTTGCTGGTCTTACGGACTCTGGCGCAGTAACTTTTCCTCTAGGCAGCGCATTAGAAGTAAAGACATAGTCGCGTGTCTTATTGGATTCCGCTTTATAATTACTTTCATTAGAATACTCGAGCGCTTTATGTAACTGATTTACCATTAAATAAATGTGATCCATATGCCACGCAACAGAAGCTCCAGACACTTCAAGGTTTATTGTATCTCGCATAGCAATATAGGATGCCACCTCATTAAGTTTTACTTTGAGATTAGAATTTCTTTTGTCTGATTCCATTCTTACAGCGCTGCTTAATAATAAGATTCCTACCATTAAGATTAAGATGATGTGAATACGATTTTTCATGAGTCTATATTTTAAAAATTATTTAGCTCAAAAATAGTCTTGAAATCAGTACGTTATAAAAAAACGGGATGGGTGTACCACTTTTGTGATGAATGGGAAAGTTATTTAAAGTCAGCTTTTGAAAAAGATCTAGAAACGGGAATACTAGTAGCAACGTTATCTAGTTGTATTGTGAGTGATCTGGCATTACCATCAATGGATGTTATATGTTGCATATTAATAAGGTAAGAGCGATGACAACGTTTTATTTGAGAAAGATTTTCTAATTGTATTTCAAGCTGTTTTAAAGAAAGTCTAATTAGTTTATGTATAAGCGTACTATCGTCCAAATAATATATCGTTATATAATTCCCTTCTGATTGTGCGTATACAAACTCTGATAATTGCATTACAATAGGTAATTCTTTTACACTTTCTTCTTGTATTTGAACGGTACTGGTCTTTTCTAATGCTTCGGGCGGTAACTGATTAGAAAGTAATCGTGCTCTCTCGATATTGCGTTTTGAAAGTGCGCGCTCTTTAAAAAAGATTAAACCCATGATAGGGAAAATCCCTATCGAAATAGTGATTATAAGAAAATTAAAAAAGGTTTGATATAAATCAATATCGCGCCACCAATTGTAATTGTGCAGTGAATTAAAAGCACTTATTATCAAGATGCAACAAGATTGTAATAGAATTTCCTTTCCTATGGTCCATTTCTCTGGACGAAAAAACTCCCGAAATAGTTTTGGAAGAATAAAATAGGTGGTAGCCACACCAAGAAAAACTGCAACTCCAAAACCAGCCAAGAAAAAATATTTATAAGCTATTGACTGTGAAGCGCCGAAAGGTTGAAAAACAATCAAAAAAACAAAAACAAAAAGGCCCGATAATAAGGCAAATAACCACTTGTATTTAGCTTTTTGTAATAAAGGATATGGTGAATTGAGCCACTGCATAAGGAACTAAAATGTATTAGTCTGTTTTTTAATTTGTATTTTATTTGAGATTGTTTTTTCGCTTGTTGCCAATGTTGTTGTGTATGGTTTGTTGCGTGTTTCAAACACCTAATTTAGTAAATAAATCATAGATAGAAAGTCCGCTAGGACTTTCGTAAGTAGGCTATAACTAGCAATGAATTATATACATTTCTATTATTCAATTTTTTCATTTCGCAGTTTTTTCTTTTTCTGATATTTATATTCATAAATCTTGAATCGTATTTTACTCAAAAAATTATTCCATTTGTGACGAATTCCGCCTAATTCCTAATTCACATCAAATTTTATTTCTTTCTCCATTGAATTTGGTAGTTTTGAAATATATGGCGGTTTAACAATTTTATAATGTAACATTGGTCCATTACCTTTTACAGTTTGGTAAAAGTCAGGTTTGAGCGATGATTTCGGATAGTATTGTATTTCAATTATAGTTCTTTCCTTTACGCTTTTGTATATATACAAGTTTATATCGTATAGGTTTTCATAAGACGCTTTTAATTCAGTTGTTATTTTTCCGAGTGACTTGGGTTTCTTTTTATTATTCGTATTTATTCTTTCAGTTCTATTTGGGATATCATTTTCTATTTCCGAAATAATGTAACTTACATTTTTAGAGATCTCGTTCCAACAAGAATTTCTAGCCATTTCTAATAGGGAAGAAGTGGCCTTTCTTAAATTCTGTTCTAAATTTTCTTTTTTCAATTATTAAGCTTTAAGCATCAAATTCCACGTAATGTATTAATCGGTTACATTTTTTTTCAATAGTAGGATATTGTGATGATATATCTTCCATAAATTCTTTAATTAAGAAAGATTCCATAAAATACTCAAAACCAGGACATTTTTTTTCGGTTACTTCATAAGTTTTCCATTCTAACTCTTCTTCAGTTAAATTCAGGATTGTAATTTCTGATTCGGGAAGAAACTGACCATCAATTCTTTTTACGTAAAGAACAGATTCTTCGTCAATTTTCTCTGTATTTTGTATGAGTTCTATTAGTTTCATTAAATGTTGGGTAACGATCTTGTGTATGAAATGTAGCGTATAATAGATACTAATTTTTTAATATTATTATCAGCTGGCTTTTGTTCTTTAGACTTGCTAGCGTTGGCAAAGACATACTCTTTTATAGTTTTGGTCTAGCATGGATGGTGCGAATGGAAATATGTATGGCTTTCAATGTTACAATTCCAAATAATATTCTTAAAGATATTTAATCTTTTAAAAACGGATAATCCGTATAACCTCTAGCTGTTCCTCCACCAAATAGTGTGTGGTTGTCACTAATTTCATTCATTGGTGCATTTAATTTTACGCGTTTTGGATAATCTGGATTGGTTAAAAACTTTCTGCCAAAACCGACTAAATCAACTAAGTTTTTTGCTAATAATTCATTTGCTTGTTCTGGTGTTTTATTTCCTGTAGCAATGATTGTGTTGCTAAATGTTTCTTTTAATTGAATTCTGAAGTCATTAGGGATTTCTGGTGCATCATCCCAATCTGCTTCACATAAATGGATATACGTTACGCCTAATTCTTCCAACTTTGCTGAAGCCAACATTATCGTATCTAAAATTTCAGGGTCATTCATATCTTTAAAACTGATAAATGGCGATAAACGAACTCCTGTTTTTTCGGCTCCGATTTCATTCACTACTGCTTGTGTTATTTCAGTCAATATCCGAACTCTGTTTTCTTTGGTTCCACCATACTCATCAGTTCTTATATTTGAGTTATTTCTTAAAAACTGGTCTATTAAGTAGCCATTTGCACCGTGAATTTCTACTCCATCAAATCCAGCTTCAATTGCATTTTTTGCTCCAATTCTAAATTCTTCAATAACTTGTTTAATGTCGGTTTTGGTCATTTCTTTTGGTTCTTCGACTGGTACAAAAGTGGCGTCTCCATTAGGTGCTCCGTCAAAAATATAAACATTAGTCTCTTTTGCAGTTTTTTTAGAAGGCCCTATAGGTTGTAAACTATTTACTTTGGAACTTGAAACTCTACCAACGTGCCACAATTGTAAAAAGATTTTACCCCCTTTTTTATGGACTTCATCTGTTGTTAATTTCCAGCCTTCAATTTGCGCTGCCGTATATATACCTGGTGTTTTAGCGTATCCTTTTCCTTGAAGTGATATTTGTGTTGCTTCAGTTATTATAATTCCAGCCGAAGCTCTCTGTCCATAGTATTCTGCCATTAATTTATTTGGAATATCTCCTGGTTGTGAAGCTCTAGAACGTGTCATTGGTGCCATTAAAAAACGATTCTTTAATGGAATTTCGTTCATATTGTATGGTGTATATAAGGTATTTTTCATTATTTTATTTTTTAAATTCTACTGCGGTGAATAGTAATGTTGTGCTGCCTATATTTTCTAAATTGTGAATGAAATGATCATCTTCATTTAAATCGTTATAATATTTTATATCATCTTTTTGATATTCGGTTTCGGTAATGGTTCCGTATGCATAAAAAGAACGAGATTTTCCATTCCTTTTAATAGTATAGAAATAAGGCTTGTTGTGCTTGTGAAAAGGTAATGCCTTTCCAGATGGTAAATGGATGCTCCATACTTTAAAAGATTCTGTTTCTAAAATTAATTGCCCTCCTAATGTTATATTATTGTTATTTGACTTAATTTATTTCTTCAATTTGCTCGTCTAAGGTAGACTCCAATCTCCTTTTTTATTTATAACTTGTGTTTTCATTTTAGCCCTGATTGAACGGTTTGTTTGAAATCCTTTTTTATCCTTTTTCTTGGTAAAAAGATTGAGTAGTGAAAGCAGGTTCCCGGCTTCTAATTATTAAATTCAAATTCTGAATTGTCAATTGGTGTATTTGGGTCGTCCTTAATCATTTTTGCAATATCATCTTTTCTCATAAATATAACGTTTTTGTGCTTTTTTGCATAGGTTATAAACTGGTCTAATGCGTTTACAACTGCAGGTGCACCTCCAATTCTGTCGTGCATACTTACGGACATCATTCGTCTTTTTTTAGCACCTTCAGCATATAACTGGTCAAATTCCATTTTTAATTGTGCCAAATGCTGGTTTGGACTCCAATTTTTACCTTCAATATTTACAATGTCGTTATTACGCAATGTATATGGCATAACAACAAATTTTTTACCTCTAACTTTAGTTATAAAAGGTTCGTCTCTGCTTAAATCGTCTATGTGATATAAGAAATCTAAGTCTTGCAATACTTGTAGGGTATTTGTTCCTCTGCGTAACCAATTGGCATTATAACCACGACCTCTTTTTCCAGTTATGGCTTCTACGGTGTCGATTCCTTTTTTAATAAACTCCAATTCTTTGTCATACTTCATATTCCATTGGTCGCTCCAAGAAATGCCGTGTGCAGCAATCTCGTGACCTGCATTTGCAATAGCTTTAGCAACTTCTGGGTATTTTATAGCTGCTTCTCCAACAACGTGTGAGGTAACTTTGATATCATGTTTTTTCCATAAATCTAGCATTCTGTAAATACCTTCTTTTGCACCATATCGAAACCAACTTTGTGCTGGTATATCTGGATTTCCTTTTGGTAAGGGATTTCCTGAAAATGGACTTTCTGCACCTTCCGGCTGTCCGCCTGTTTCAAATTGCATAGAAACCGAAATCACTAATTGTGCATCATTGGGCCAGTGTTTTGATTTACTAGTTGAATAGTCTTTAGTTTGTAATTCTGTTTTTTTGTCTATGTTACAAGACACTAATCCTGACACAAAAAGTAACAAGATTGCTGTTTTCTTTATTATAGATGTCATAATTTTAATTTTCTACGAGTTTTAGGTTCATTAACGCAATATCTAAATCTGTTTTTAGAATATCTTCCGTTTTTCTTTTGTTTGAAATCTTCAACTGAGCAAGAATCGATACCTATCATTGTGGCATTCGTCATTATATTTGCTGATGGTATGTAGGTACTGTCGTATTTAATCATTCCGCTTTTCATTGTTAATCCAAGAAGAAAGTGGCTAGCGATATCAAGTTTAGCCCTTGCGCCCCATGCGTTGTCTTTTAATTTTTTATGTAAATCTTTGCTTTGAACAACTATAAAGTGCCAAGGTTTAAAGCCAAATGAACCTGGGGAAAGTTTGTCTGTTTACAATATGAATTTGATATCTTTATCTTAAATTATTTTTCAGTATCAAATAATTTACAAACATATCTACTTTTAAATGCGTTCAATATTTTTTATCTATCATTATAGTATTGTTTTTTGATACTTCAAAGGTAGGAAGTGTAGTAAGTATTTTTGTTGTACAAATACATTGTATATTTGTAAAAATACATCTTTTAATGTCGCAACGATTTTACATTACTAAAAATTTAGATGTCCTTGAATTTGAAGCGTCCAATGAATGGGGATATCCAAGACACAAGCATAATTTTTTTGAGTTAACCTATATTTTAAAGGGTAGTGGACAACATCTTGTAAATGAAAGTGTTATTAACTACAAAAGAGGGGATTTATTTTTTTTGACTCCTAAAGATGAACATGAATTTATAGTTAATGAGCCTACAACCTTTGGCATTATAAAATTTACGGAACAGCTATTTTTAGAGAAAGCAAATTTATCTTCAAGTACGCATTGGCGAAAAAACTTAGATACCGTAATCTTTTACAGTAATAATATTCCTAAAAGTGTTGTTGCTTATGAAGTTGATAGAACTCAATTGTTTTGTATGTATGAGTTGATAAAGAATGAGATAAAGAACTCTTTAGTTTATAGTCGAGATGTGCTACTCGATTTATTTGGTGCTTTACTAGTAGTGGTTTCAAGAAATTTAAAGTCGAGCGTTATAAAATCAGAAAAATCATACAATTCTGAGAAAGAAAAAATAGATTCAATATTGACTTACGTAAGACAAAATGCACTCGATAAAGAATTGATTAAAATAAAATCGATTGCTGAAAATTTTTATATGTCTCCTAATTATGTAAGTGTTTTTATCAAAAAGCACGCAGGCATTTCTATTCAGCAATATGTATTGAAAACTAAAATAGAAATGTCAGAGCGTCTTTTGAAACAAACTAATCTAAACATTTCGCAAATAGCAGATAAGACAGGTTTTTCAGATTCTAGTCATTTTAATAAGATTTTTAAAAAATATACAGGTAATAATCCAAGTGCATTTCGATAATTAATTCGCTATGAGTAAGCTATGTAAAAAGTTAAGCTCTTTTTATTTTTTGAGGTACGAAAAAGTGAAAAGGGCTTAACTATGCGGTTGACTTTTATTCAATCTGGTGTTTCTTTTTTAGTGAAGACTCACTACTTTCTTTATTTTCCAATTTCCGTCTTCATTATGCCAAATTAAAATAAATTTTACTGGTATCGATTCAGCATTAGGCTCTTGATTGTTATAATATTTATGAAATCCAATTTGGACTGCTCCGTAATTACTAATTGTATAAACTTCAACACTTCCTTTTATTAGTGTCCGAGTTACTTTTCCACAAATATTTCTTTCTGTTGCATCAATAATATCTTGTTTTGAGGTTATTAATCCATCTTTGTCGTGGAAAAACTCCATATTATTACTATAAATTTCTGTTTGTTTCTTCAAATCACAATTATTATAGGCGTCAAAAAAATCTTTGTCCATTTTAATTATTGTGTCATATAACTCTTTGTCGACAGGAATATAATCTCTTATCTTAGTTAAATTAGTAGAGTATTGTGTCTCTTTTCCTGTTTCAATTTTTATGATTTCTTTTCCATAATCTCCCAAATAGTCAATTAGTATTTTTTCAAAAACTTTATAACCATCATCTACGTTCGTAAAAATTAGTATTCCTTGTTTGGTTTTTGGAAATATAAATACAATTGTTTGTACTCCTTTATCAGCACCTCCATGTGATAAAGCATAGTTACCATCTTTAAAGTCATATTTTTCAAACCCAAGTCCAAAATGTTTTCCATTTTTTGAGGCAACTTGATTGGTTTGCATTTCATTAAAAACGTCATCAGTAAGATTATTCCCTTCCATAACACTGATCAAGAATGCTGCATAATCTTCAATAGTTGTTAGTAAGTCGTCTGCTGCATTTTCAGTTATTCTTTTATATGTTTCATATTTATTACCCTTCTCATCAAAACCTAGTGCAAGCCTAGATTCATCAGTATTTATATCCCAAACATATTTGGTATCTTGCATTTTTAAGGGATCAAAAATAAGTTCGGATGCTAGTTGGTTTAAACTTTTTTGAAATTTATTTTCTAAGGCTTTTCGTAGATATTCAAATCCCTCACCAGAATATTGATATTTTGTTCCTGGGGTGAACATAAATTTCAATTTACCATCTCTCCAATTTGGAAATCCAGTTTGATGACTTAAAACATGTCTTGTTGTAAGTAATTTTGTTCCCACATCATTTTTAATATCAGAGTCTATCCAATAATTATTTAAAGGTTCGTCTAAACTCCATTCTCCTTGACTGACTAATTTTAGAGCGACAACTGCAGTAATGGGCTTAGTTAATGAAGCGACATTAAAGATAGTGTTGTATGGTGCTTTTTGGTTAGGTTTAATATCTCCAAATACTTGTATTTGGTTCAGTTTTCCGTTATCGATTATACCCAAACCTAAAATAGGTATTTTATTTTCCTTTAACCATTTCTCCATTTCGGATTTAGTCTCGCTTTGAGACATTAATGTTACAGAATTTAATATTATAAGTATTAGAAATAAATGCTTTTTCATTGTTTAAGTATGTCTATTGTTTAGTAATTACAATAGTACTAATTACTAATAAAAATAGAATGAAAAAGGGGCTGACAATAATACGACAATTAATTGTCGTGTTTATAACATATTGAATTTCAGTTTTATGAAAAGTTTCTTGTGTTTATCTAATTCAGCAGTATTACGTATTATAATATAAATATTTGTTAATATAAGAAGTAACATTGTTAGTGGAACTGACTGCTTGCTTAATGGCAATATATTTCCAAGAAAAATTACAGTTAAAAGAATAATAGGGAATATCAAAGTCCATAACATTTGAATGGATATAATCTGTTTTGTTATTGTGTTGACTTCTTTTTTCCAGTACATAATTATAAGAGGAAGAACTATACTTCCAAGCGGAATGATAAGTAGTAATAAAGAGGATAAATTTATTAATTTAATTAATCTAATATTGCCCTCTTTTTCATTTGAAGTATTTTGAATTAAGTCATTTTTATTAATATCTAAAGCTTTAGATAAAGCATCTAATGTGTGTCCTTTTAACACTTGTCCTGCTTCAACTCGTTGAATTGTTCTAACGGATATATTTGATTTTTCAGAGAGTTGTTGTTGAGTCAAATTTAATTGCTCTCTATATTTTAAAAGTTTATTCACTATGTGGTTTTTTCAGCTGTCTTGTTTTAAAATACGGTTACAGATTAATACTTTAATTTAAGTGGCATTTTTGTGTACGTAATTAGGTGTTTTATAATTTAAAGATAAATGTAATCTTTTATTGTTATACAATTTGATTGCATTTTTTGTTGCTTTTTTAGCTTGAGTCATGCTAGTAAAGGTTTGATCGAGATAGAATTCATCTTTCAATATTCCATTAACCCTTTCAGCGAGAGCATTTTCATAACAGTGGTTTTCTTCTGTCATACTGATTTGTATTTTTTTTCTTTTGAGGATTTGCGTATAAATATTACTAAAATATTGTATTCCTCTGTCCGAATGATGAGTTAAATCATTAATATTCTTAGCATTGTATGTTGCTTTATTAAGTGCTCTGACACAACCTTTAAGTTTTAGGCTATCACTAAGATCATATCCTACGATTTTACGCGAGTACATATCAGTAATTAAGGCTAAATAACAAAACCCTTTTATCGTTCTAACGTAGTTAATATCAGACGCTCAAACTTGGTTAGGTCTATTAATATTTACATTTTTTATAGTGTTATTATATTTATAAAATCGATGATACGAATTGGTTGTTCTAGATGAATATTTTTTTCTTTTAATCAAGAGTTTGTTCTTTCTTAGAATACGAAATAGTGGATCTCTACCAATTTTCAGTTTTTTTTTAAAAAATCAGACTCAAGAGATTTGATAAGTTTTCTAGTTCCTTCTCTGGGTAGTATTTGTCTACTTTTTTTGACAAGTTTGACTACCGTCTTTTCTACTTTGATTTTGGAGCTATAACGTTTTTGCATTGTTTTGATTAGGGTTTGATGTTTAAGTTTTTTTTTAATTCTTCTACATCTTTGTATCCTAAGTTTTCTGCAGCTACTTCAAGATAGTTGTCATTAGCAAGCTTTTCTAGATCCTTTTTAATAAGCAGATCTTTGAGTTGTTTAAGCTCTTTTTGAAGCGCTTTGATACGGGATAATTCATCGTCTGTTTGCAGGGTTACACGGGTATTCATTAAATCGTTACGATCATATTTTTTAATCCATACATTAATAGTACTAGATTGTATACCGTAAGTTAAGACTATTTGTCTTTTGGAGTGGTTTCCTTTGGTAAGTTCTGCTAATACTTTGAGTTTAAAACTCTCGCTGTAACGTCTTACATATCCATCACTTTTATACATATACTTGTTGTTTTTTGTATACATATTTTAGGACGGGTCAGTATTACTTACAACTGTTTTGTGTATGATTTGTAACGTGTTTAAGCACCTAATTTAGCAAATACAAACCGAATAGAAAATCCGATAGGATTTTCGTAAGTAGGCGAGTACTAGCAATTAATTATACACGTCTTAAGTTTGTCTTTTAGTAAATTTAGATATAAAATAGAAAGAAC
>ERZ1740052.13-NODE-13-length-129943-cov-14.259370_pt1 | contig 129943 bp, 127 predicted proteins | sample MGYA00581750_ERZ1740052 | MGnify/ENA primary metagenome ERZ1740052 (study PRJEB43018, sample SAMN04849743) | marine metagenome | isolation source: floating plastic debris | place: Pacific Ocean | collected 2008-08-30 | study: EMG produced TPA metagenomics...
AATATACAACCTTTCCCTAAACTAATCACAAACTTTTATTAACTATTTTTAAGAAAAACCAAATAAAAAACTCAACAACCAAACAACCAATAACTTATATACTGAAGTTTTTTAAGTAATAGTGCTTCCTACTATGCTTCTGTATTGTAATAGTAGTATATGACTCTTGTTTTAGATTGTTATTTTATCCCTTCGCTTTTTTAAAAACATAAAGATTTCATCATTTGAAATACTAATTCTTGTCCTTAATTTTCTTGAATTGCTTTATTCTTTTAGATTTTCAATCTTTAAAAGATCAAGAATTGTATGTATAGAGTGATTATTATATACTTTCTAAATAAAAAAGCGAGTCTAAAAAGACTCACTTATGGTGTTTGAGATATTAGAATTATTTAATTTACTCTAAACTGAAGGCTAAAATACCAGTTCCAATGGAATTAAAATTACCTGTTATTTCTATATAATAAGATCCCTTACTTAAATTTCCTGTAATTTTAGAAAGATTTCCTTGTCCTCCATCATTATCGGATTTTAAAAGAATTCCATTTGAATCGTATAGGTATAGATATGTGTCGTGATTAGCAGAGATTATCTCAAAATTATAATCCGTATTTGAGTTTACATTGAAATCTATTCTACTCCTTTTGTTTGTACTTGTTGCTGTGTCATAATTGAAAAGCTCCACGTATGGTGTTTTAATATTGCCTAGATTCTCATTATGCGATATATTATTTGACGGGTTGAAACTAATATTTAAAGATTCAGTAATTTCATTAGGCGATTTATTACTCACAACTATATGATATAAACCAGGAGTAGTTATGAATCCTATTAGGGAGTTATTGTAGTTACTGTTCATAACCTTATTATTGTCATCTAATAATTCAATGGATATGTCGGAACTAGAATTAATAATATAACTTGTGGAAGTATTCATCTGAAAAGAATATTTGATTTCATCATCAGGCTCTGTATTCAGTAACGTCAAGTTGATATCGTTTGTATAAGGTAAAGATAAGGCTCCTAAATCAACGTCAGTTTCAAGGACACTCCTTAAAGTTAACACGAAACTTCCTATTGTTACTTTATAATTTTTTTCAACTTCTAAATAATAGCTTCCAGCAGACAAGGTTGATACATTTATTTTCTTGCCTGAGGATATATAATTATTATCAGTATCTGTTAATGTAAAATAAACATTATTACTCCAATCGGTAATTGAAACACCAGTAGTTTCAGTTAACGTAAATGTGTATCCAATTTTATTATCAATTTCGTCATCGTCAAAAAGATATGTTTGAGTTTCTTGATATGGTAAATTCAAAGATCCTAATTTAACATCTGTTGCTTTAAAATTATAAGTTTGCATGATTTCTCTTTCACCTCCGGACCTATCGCTAGCAATAATCTTTATTGTAATATCTTTATTTAACAACATACTATAATCATATTTCACATTTACATGTCCTGTATTGGTTTGGGAGTTGCTTCCAATAATATAGTCTTCAACTAATATGTCGTTATTAAGGTATATGTTATATGATAGAATGTCTCCATCGACATCTGAAGCTTGACTCCATTCGACATTAACGTACTTGTAATTATAGAAATCGAAGTTGATGTTTATAAATTCGAATTCTCCTGGTTTTCTATTAATGAAAATGTACCTTTTAACTTCAGATTCTTCTGAAGTATTATTTTCAGTATCTAAAGCTGTTATGTTTATGACTAATTCTAGACCTATGCCTCTTGGTGAAATATTTTCTTCAGATTTATTAGCTTCAAGATAGCTAGCAACATCGAACTCTATTGATGTTTGGGATAATCGAGTGGATATTATGTTTCGATTTACTACGACATTATAGAATACTTGGTCTTTATCTGGATCAGAAGCGGAATTCCAGGATAATTTAACAGTAGTACCATCGACTACTTCAGCTTCAATATCACCAACTTTAGATGGCGGTAAGTTTATTCGTTGTTCGTCTTTACTACATGATATTAGAATAAGACAGAAAAGTACAGATAGAAAAATGTTAGTTTTCTTCATAGCATATTTATATTAAGTATTAAAATTCTCTTTTTCAGTAAACAATATTAGTAAAGTATGGCAAATAAAAAAAGGAATTTCTTAAAGAAACTCCTTTTATAGGCTGTAAGTTTAATATATGATTAGTGAATTGTATATTTAATCAGTTTTTATAATTTTAGTTGCTTCTATTCTACTCTAAAAGTTATGGGTAAAAAATATGCTACTTTAACTGGTTTTCCTTTCTCTTTCCCTGGTTTCATTTTAGGTATTTTTTTGGCTATTCTTAACCCTTCTTCTTCTAACTTAGGATGTGGTGCTTTAACATTAATATCTTCTACTTTTCCAGTTTTACCAATTTTGAATTGAATATATATTCTCTTTATCCCTGATTGTAACCCAACACATTTTTCTTCTTCTTTATCAAGAACTTCATTATACACTTTTTCTTTTTTAATACAATCTGCTACCTGTGCATTGAAATGTCTTTGCACATGTTTACGAAGCATTTTATTAAAACACTTTTTCCTTTCTTGATTTGAATACATGTTTTCACACTTAGGGTGTACTGGGACTTCATCTATAATTGTGAAAGGGAGAAATTCTTCACTTTTAGTTTCTTTGCTTATCGTAGCTATTTCTTCTTTTTTAACTTTATTAGATTTTGAAATTGCTTTTTTCGTACTGCATGAGATACCACATAATATAATTAATAGTATGAAGGAATAGTTTTTCATAGTTTTTATTTTAACATTAATTATTAATTGATCAAAAATAAAAAAGCGAACCTTAACAGTTCGCTTTTTTATTTTTATAATTTTATTTTTTAATTGTTTAGGGCTTCAGCTCCTCCAACAATTTCTAAAATTTCATTTGTAATTGCTGCCTGACGAGCTTTGTTATATGTTAACTTTAAATCGTCTCTTAATTCTTTTGCGTTATCTGTTGCTTTATGCATTGCTGTCATTCGAGCTCCATGTTCTGCAGCAAACGAATCGCGAATAGATTTGTATAATTGAGTTTTTAAAGATTTAGGTATTAATTGTAATACTATTTCTTCTTTAGTTGGCTCAAAGATATAATCTAAGTTTACTTCTTCATCGCTCTCTATTGGTTCGATAGGTAAAAATTGCTCTACTTTTGCAATTTGGGTTGCAGCGTTTTTAAATTGGTTATAGATAATTTCAATTCTGTCGTATTTTCCATCAACAAACATTGCCATTAATTCTTCAGCTACTCCTGCTACATTATCAAAGGTTAAATTATCAAAAATTGAATTTCTGTTATCAACAACAGTATATTCTTTCGATAAAACATCGTTTCCTTTTTTACCAATCGTAAAAATTTCAACTTCAGTATTTACATACTTCTGTTGTATTGTTTTAACCGTTTCCTTTATGATAGAAGAATTAAAACCACCACACAAACCTCTGTTAGAGGTTATAGCAACTAATAACACTTTATTTACTTCTCTCTGTTCAGAGTACGCTCCTCCTGTGTTACCCTCTAAAGTAGCACTTAGGTTTTGCAATAATTCGGTAAGCTTAGATGAATACGGACGCATTGCAGTTATAGCATCTTGAGCTTTTTTCAACTTTGCAGCAGATACCATTTTCATGGCAGATGTAATCTGCATTGTTGATCCAATTGAAGTAATTCTGTTACGTATTTCTTTAAGATTAGCCATAATTTGCTTTTCTTATTCCGCTAATGGTACGGAATCTATATTAGTTAAAACAATGCCATTTCTGTATTACAAAAATGGCATATTATTATTTTATGCTGAAAATTTAGCTGAGATTTCTTTTGCTGCTGCTGTTAAAACATCAATAGCGCCATCAGTTAATTTCCCAGACTTCAATACATCTAAAGTATCTCTATGCTTTGCATTTAAATACTCGATATAGTCTCTTTCGAATTCTTTTACTTGCTTTACAGGAACATCTTTTAATAAGTTCTTTGAACCTGCATAAATAATTGCAACTTGATCTTCAACTGTAAATGGATCTCCTTGATTTTGCTTGAGGATTTCAACATTACGTTGTCCTTTAGAAATAACATTCATAGTTGCTGCATCTAAATCAGAACCAAACTTAGCGAATGCTTCTAATTCACGGTACTGAGCTTGATCTAACTTTAAAGTACCTGATACTTTTTTCATCGATTTGATTTGAGCAGAACCTCCTACACGAGATACTGAGATACCAACATTAATTGCTGGACGTACACCTGAGTTGAATAAATCAGACTCTAAGAATATTTGTCCGTCAGTAATGGAAATTACATTAGTTGGAATATATGCAGATACATCTCCTGCTTGTGTTTCAATTATTGGTAATGCAGTTAATGAACCACCTCCTTTAACTTTACTTCTCAAAGATTCTGGTAAATCATTCATTTGTGAAGCGATAGCATCGTCGTTAATTACTTTTGCAGCACGCTCTAATAATCTCGAGTGTAAGTAGAATACATCTCCTGGATATGCCTCACGACCTGGTGGACGACGTAATAATAAAGATACTTCACGGTATGCTACTGCTTGCTTAGATAAATCATCGTAAATGATTAATGCTGGACGACCAGTATCACGGAAATACTCACCAATTGCAGCTCCTGCGAAAGGTGCATATACCTGCATTGGAGCAGGATCTGAAGCATTTGCAGCTACTATCGTAGTATATGCTAATGCTCCTTTTTCTTCTAACATATTTGCGATTGCAGCTACTGTTGAACCTTTTTGACCTATGGCAACATAGATACAATATACTGGCTCACCTGCATCATAAAATTCTTTTTGATTTAAGATAGTATCAATAGCAACTGTTGATTTACCAGTTTGACGGTCTCCAATGATTAACTCACGTTGACCACGTCCTATAGGAATCATTGCGTCTACAGATTTTATACCTGTTTGTAGCGGTTCCGTTACTGGCTGACGATAAATTACACCCGGTGCTTTACGCTCTAAAGGCATTTCAAAAGTTTCAGCTTCTATAGGACCTTTACCATCGATTGGATTCCCTAAAGTGTCTACAACTCTACCAACAATCCCTTCTCCTACTTTTAAAGAAGCAATTCTCTCTGTACGTTTTACAGTTGAACCTTCACTTACTCCTACTGAAGAACCTAATAGTACAACACCTACATTGTCTTCTTCTAAGTTTAGTACAATTCCTTCTAATCCGTCTCCAAAATCTACTAATTCTCCGTACTGTACATTAGACAAACCATATACTCGAGCAATACCATCACCCACTTGTAATACGGTTCCTACTTCACTTAGAGTAGCTTTTGATTCGAAATTTGTTAATTGTTCCTTTAAAATTGCTGATACTTCAGCTGGTTTAATTGCTGCCATCTTATATCTTTTGATGTAAAATTAAATTTTTGGGATGTAATGACTATTGTCAAACTCTCTTCTTAATTCATTAAATTGGTTCGAGATACTTGCATCATATTGCACATCTCCAACACGTAATATAAATCCTCCAATAATTTCAGGATCTACAATATTTGCTATTGTAGCACTGTTTCCAGTAATTGCTACTATTTTTTCTTGTACTTTAGCTTCAATTGCACTTGTTAATGGAACAGCAGTAGTAACTCTAGCTGTTTGCATATTTTGATGATAATTGTACACAACTGTATATTGTTTAGCTACACTTTCTAACATTATCATACGCTTATTCTCACCTAAGATGTTGAATAAACCTTTGCTAATATTGTTTACTTTGTCTGCAAATATGGCGTCAAGTACGTTCTTCTTATCAGAAGCTTTAATGACAGGACTTTTAAGCATTGCATCTAAATCATCGCTATCTGCAATGGTTGCAACGATTAATTTCATATCGTTATTTACCTCTGCATCAATATTTTGTTCTTTAGCAAGTTTTAATACTGCTTTTGCATAACGTAATGCTGGTCTTGCTTCTTTCATCTTTTAGACTAGTTTAAAGTAACTTCTTCTAACATTCCTTCAACAAGCTTTAATTGATCGTCTTGTGAAGCTAATTCTTTCTTTACAACCTTTTGTGCTATTCCTATAGATAAGTCAGCCACTTTTTTCTTTAATTCAGCTATTGCTGCTTGTTGTTCTTGCTTGATTGTTGCTTTTGCATTTTCAATCATTTTACCTGCTTCAGAAGATGCTTCCTCTTTTGCTTCTTTGATAATAGTTTCTTTAATTTCACGAGCTTCTTTCATCATTGCATCTCTTTCTGCTCTTGCCTCTTTTAATAATCTATCATTATCAGCTTGTAGATTTTGCATTTCCTTACGTGCATTCTCTGCTGCGTCTAAAGCAGTTTGAATTCCTTCTTCACGTTCTGAAATTGCATTTAAAATCGGTTTCCATGCAAACTTTGCTAATAACCCTACTAATACTAGAAGAATTACCAATTGCATAAAAAATAAACCTACTGAAAAATCATTAAATATTTCCATTATACTTTATGTTTAATTTTTTGTTTTGTTTAATCTAGAAATTTTCCCGTAACCAACCGTTACGGGAAAACATCTTGTTGTTTTGGATTATCCTAAAAGTAAAGCACCAAATGCTAAACCTTCTAATAATGCTCCGATGATAATCATCGCTGTTTGGATTTTTCCTGCAGCTTCTGGTTGACGAGCGATAGCTTCCATTGCACTACCACCAATTTTACCTAATCCTAATCCTCCTCCGATTACGATTAAACCTGCTCCAACTAAATTAAGACCTGTCATAATAATTGATTTATATATAATTAAACTAAACTTATTTTTAAATTACTGCATTATCTTCATAACCATGTCCTTCAGCATCGTGTGCATGATCGTGATCGTGCTCTTCAACTGCCATTCCTATGAATAATGATGATAACATTGTGAATATATATGCTTGTAAGAATGCCACTAATACTTCTATTAACGATAAAAACAGTGTTAATATGAAAGATATACCTGTGGCTCCTACCGTACCAAATTTCGCTTTTAACAAGATCATTAATGCAGCAATACCCATAACTACAGAGTGCCCTGCTGTGATATTAGCAAATAAACGAACGAATAATGAGAACGGTTTTGTTAACATTCCTAATATTTCAATTGGTGCTAAAACAATTTTCATTAGTACTGGGACACCTGGCATCCAAAAAATATGCTTCCAGTAATCCTTATTTCCACTAAACTGTACAATAACAAACGTCATTAAAGCTAGACATACAGTTACTGCTATTTGCCCTGTAACATTAAACCCTAACGGCGTTAATCCTAATAAATTTAGTATCCAGATAAAGAAAAACACGGTTAATAAGAACCCCATGAATTTTCTGTAATGCTTTTCACCAATATTTGGTCTAGCAATCTCATCTCTTACATATAATACTAAAGGCTCTAAAAACCTACCTACTCCTGTAGGTATAGCTCCTTTTTTGTAGCTGTTCCCTAAAGACCTGAATCCAAAGAACATTAACAATCCAGCTAGGATCATTCCAAAAACACTTTTAGTTATAGAAAAATCTAAGATTTTGTGTGCGTTTGTTGCATGATGCTCTTCATCAAAAGTTACTTCAGTAGCACCTTCATTTAGCTCGTATATTTTACTATGAATTTTGGTTAGTTTTATACCTCCCTTTTCTACGATTACATGACCGTCATCATTGTGATGAAACTCAGAAGACATAAATGTCTTCAACCCCTCGCTCGTCCAAACTGCTACTGGCAACGGAAAACCGATGTGTTTTCTTTCTCCATGGCTGTCTGTATAAGAAAACAAAGAAAAATCGTGAGAATCTACTAAGTGATGTTTTTTATACGCTTCAATTTCTTGCTTCGTATTAATTCTACCTCCGTCATTACTTGAAGTATCTTTACCCCCACCTGCTGAAACAGTTGGTGACGCTAGTAATAAAATTGCTAATGCTAAAACTTTGATAGTTTTTTTTGCTGTAATCATACCTTTATTAATGTGATTTCTCGCCTTTAAATTTCGGGCAAAGGTACACATTTAATTAAAAACACAAACGGTTTTTTAATTTAGTTTTTTCTCTGCTTCGTTTTGTTGGAATAGTTTGTTATTCAGTAGCTTTGCTACACCTATTGTTTCCGTTACTAAAAAAAGAAACAAGGGAACAATTAAAGATGCTTTGTCTGCTTTAGTTAGTGGCGTTTCCGAAAAAATACTTTCCTGAAATAACAATACGAAAACACCCATTTTAACTAGCATTAATGCTAAATATAAATATCCTGTTTCATTGGGCACTATCGTTAGTACGAATTCAACCAATACGTATACTATTAAGCTTGCTAACGCATGAAATAAATACACATGTAATAAATTAAAAACTAACGGTGTGTTATTATGCTCTACTAAGTAAGTATTGAGAAAATAACCCATAAAAAAAAGCAACAGGATTGTTGCTGTAAATAGAATAATTCTTTTTATCATTTTATTTTGAAAGTTTAGAAACTTGCTTAATTACTGAGAAAATTGCTATAAAAACAGCGATTAGTGTACATATCTTTGTGTACAATTCATCGTTATTTAAAAATCTCGCATCTAACCATTTTCCTAGTAGGTTTCCTAAATATATAGTTAAGCCTATTTGAATAGCTATTCCACTAAAACGTAAGTAAGTATTAAGCTGATTTTTGTTTGTCTTTTTGACCATTAGTTTCTTTGCCTAATTCTTTGACGGCACCTTTCATATTGCAAGTAGCATTGAATGCTGCCCCTGGCTCTGTTGAAATTTGACCTACGTTTACGTTTCCTGTGATATTTGCGGTAGATTTAGCTGTTAATGTATCAACAACATTAAACTCACCTGAAAATTTACCTTCAACGTCTGCATTTCTGCATTCTACAGTACCTTTTATAAAACCATCTTTTCCAATGATAACTCTACCGTTGGTTTTTAATGTACCTTCCAATACACCGTCTATTCTGAAATCTCCTTCAGAAATAAAATCTCCTACGATTTTCGTTTCTTTTGCTATAAGATTTCTACTACTTGTTGATTTTTTTTCTACACCTGTCTCTTTTTTGTTTTTGCTACTAAACATGGGGATTATTATTTTAAAAGTTCTATTATTTCTTTTGCCTTTTCTCCTTCAATTTTATCAGCATAATTGAAAGCCACGAATTCCAGTGCCTTTCTGTAAGCTTCTTTGTTTTCCAATTTACCGATACTCAAGGCTTTAAGTAGTGCGAATTTAGGAATTAATTCTGAATTATCAATAGCGGGACTCAAACTATTCACCTGATTCACAACCTCTTCGTATTCAAAATGCTTATACAATGAATATACATATCGATATTTTTTGTGCAATTCATTAACTTTTTCTTCTGCAATTATTTTTGTGTTTGGCTCTTTTATGATTTGTGCATACTTTGAATTTGGGTAATTTCTTAGTATTGTGTTTCTTTTTTGACCTGCCTTCAGTTTTTCTCCTGTTTTATCATATAATTGATACAGATGATAATTGATAGGTAGTTTTAACTTTTCATCAGTATTAAGTTCACTCAAACGTTCCAAGTTATGGATAGCTAGATCTGGATTCTTAAATTGCTCTTTATAAATCAAACCTAATTTATAAAGTGCGTCATTCCTATCCTTTTTTAATTGTTCTATTACTACTTCATCTTTAGGTATAGCTTCTAAGTATGTTTTTATTTCATACTTGTTAGATGCTTCTGTAGTCTCTTTTTCATCTTCATCTTCAGCTTGACTATTTACTGTTGTTTTGTCTGACCACCTCCAATTGTCTTCCAATTTACGATTTCCCCAATTCTTCTGGAAATTTACTCTACCAAATCCTTTAGATTGTGTGTTGTAAAAATACCATTTACCTTGATTTCCAATAAATGAGTTATTTGCATTTCCTCCTGATTGGCTGCCAAAATTTTGGGTATTTAAGAACCGCTGTCTTTTTATTTCATCTTCTTCTTTAAGCTTTTCTATATATGCTTTAAAATACGTTTCTCTTTCTGAGGTATTCATGGCTACAAGCTTTAAAATACTGTCACTATTTTTTACCGTTTCTTCATAATTTCTTAGCTTAACTAATCCTTTATTTTTTCTCCTAATTCTACGAATTCTTTTTTCTGTTTCGAATTCTTCTGTAGTTGCCTGTAATACACTATCGTAAAATACTCCTGCTAATAAATATTCTTGCTCCTTGAAATAGATATTTCCTAAGCGTTCGTATGCATATGTTTTTTGGTAATTGGTGTTTTTCTTCGACTCTAGTGACTGTAAATAATATTCCTTAGCTTTATTTATGCTATCTCTTCCTTCTTCTAAAACACCTATTTGATAGTACAATTCATTTAGATATTTTCGGTTATCTGAATTTCTAATTAACTTTTCGAAACGCTCAATTAGCCCTACCGATGATGAATCCGACTTCATATTTTTCACTAATTCTATGTTGGCATGAATTCTATACTTTTCTGGTGTTCTTCTGGTACTAGCTAGTTTTTTAAAAATTGCTCTTGCTGAATCTTTACGACCTAACTCAGCATAAATTTGACCTAATATAAATGCATTTCTTGAAGATTGGTGATTTTTCACAAAAGTTATGGATGTTGCTAAATTATTAATAACTTTTTGTATCGTATCCGTCTTCTCATACGCCATAGCTAAAGCTGTATATGTTTCTTGTCGCTGAAGATTTGTTAGATTTTTTTCATTCTTATCTAACTCAATTAGCAGATTCAATGATTCGATTGCTAATTTCTCATTTTCAAGGCGTATGTTAGATTTTGCCCTCCAAACCTTGGTGTTGTATATTAAGTTTGCCTTAGGGTAATTCGCTATTATATAATTAAATGCTTCAACAGCTGGAATAAAACGTTGGGTATGATACCTTGCTTTTCCTAATAAAAGATAGGCGTCGTCTATTTGACGATTTTTTTCATAACCTCTAATATTCATAGAGTGTTTTTGAATTGCTTTTGTAGCCTTTTCTTCTGCTCTGTCAAATGGTGTTGCTGATGTATTATCTTTTTCTTCTTCATTAGAAGAATTAAAACCACCTCCAGGACTACTATTAAATTTAAGCTCACCTATACTTCGCTTATCAAACGTAATCGGTTCAATCTCTAATCGCTTCCAAAAATTATCTTCGTGTTTCTCTCGAATATTCTTTAACCCTTTTTCATAGGCTTGTTGACCGTTAAACAACACGTTATATTTCGTTGTTAACGCATGAAAATTCCTATTGATAACACTATCTTTCTTGGTACTACAAGAAAGTAATACGCTAAAAACAATTGTTAAGCTAACTATTTGGTGTGTTCTCTTCATATAATATACTCTAAATACAACAACTTTTTTATATTGTTATTGCACCTAAGAGCGTAAAAATAGGAATAAAAACCTAATTTTCTAATGCTGCTGAAAAATAGCCTTCTAATTCTTTTAAAGTTTCAGGAGATGTTACTATATCTTTTACGACATTTCCTTTTTCTAAAACTACTATTCGTTCACAAACTTCGGTAACGTGACTTATGTCGTGACTAGAAATTAACACTGTTATCTCTCTATTTTCAGTTAGTGTTTTAATAATATTCTTAAGTCGTATTTGCGTTGTAGGGTCTAAGTTAGCAAAAGGTTCGTCTAGAATAACTACTTGTGGGTTCCCCATCATTGCTGCAACTATTCCAGCCTTCTTCTGATTTCCTTTACTTAAGTCTCTTAAATATTTCTTCTTTCCTAAGATTTCGCCGTTAAAAAATTCTTCAAATTGATTTAAGAAAGTAGCCACGTCTGCCTTATTCATTCCTCTCAAATCACCTATGAAATCGAAATATTCTTTAGGGGTTAGGTAACTAATTAAGAAACTTTCATCTATAAAAGAACCTGTAAATGTTTTCCATGCTTCACTTTTATCAACTGTGACCTCGTGATTTATAATTTCACCTGTAGAAGGCCTTATTAAATCTAGTAATAAGTTAAATAATGTTGTTTTTCCTGCCCCATTATTTCCTACTAATCCAAAAGATTGGCCTTTAGGTATTGTTATGTCGCTAACATTTAAAACTTGTGTTGATCCGTACTTTTTTGTGATGTTATTTATTGTAATCATAATTTTTTGCTGTTTGGTTTTAGACTTTTTGCTTAAAGCCATGAATTGTAATGTACTTCTTCTCTTGATATTTTCTTTCAATACCATTCATAATTGGATTCTTAAAAACAAATGAAATTATACCTATCAATGCAATTGCTGCTATTGCTACGTTAAAACCCATAAAATGATTTACTGCTGCATAGACTAGTATTGGTAGAAGCATTACTGGAATTAATGCTAAAAATTGAGTCGCACTGGTACCTTGTGTATTTGTATAACCTCCTTTAGTTAGATCTATTTTCTTTCTATTATATGCTCCTATGAACAACATCATTAAAGGTGTGAAGCCTAAATTGAAAAGGAAACCTGCAACAATAAGTAAATATTTATTTAATCCGAAATACAAATATGGTGTAGATAGTACAAACAAGATTACAGTCATCATAACCATTAAGTACCATTTACTTTCCAAATATTTACGATAATTGAAATTTTGACTCATTAACATGTTATAGTGCTCACCATCCCATGCTGGCACAAATTGCCCGTAGTTTATAGAAAAACCTCCTGTCATAAAGATACAAGCATATAATAACATTACTTCTGAATCTTTATATACATTAGAGTTAAAGAAGAAAAGTCCAAACAATAAAAATAAGAACGACATTAAAAATACCGATTTCGTTCTCTTATTTCTTGCAATTAAACGAATATCATTCTTAATGAATGGTGCTACGCTTCCTAATCGATCAATAAATGATAAATTAGAGGTTTTTGCTTCTTCTGCTTTCGCCTTTACTGCGCTATCCAAATATAATTTTGAAGATAGCTCTTTAAAATTAAGATAATATAAAATCCCCAATACTAAAGCTCCCAAAAAAGCAAGTGCTGGTATTTCATAAATTTTATAAAATAATGAACCAAAAAAACCAGTAAAATCAAATAATTGATAGGTATAACTCACCCATAAAGCTCCTAGTAACAAAACCATAGCGAATAACGCTTTTTTATTTTTATTAATTAAGAAGTTCGTAAAGTTTAAAGATAGCGTAGCTGTAATAATAAAGAACATCCATCCTAAAATACCTACTGCATCATAACCTTCAGACAATAAAACTATTGCAAAAGGAATATAGAGCATAAGTGTTCCTAAATTGAAAAAAGAAAAGATAGATTTGGTAAGAACATAATTTACTAGCTTATTTTTTCGAACTGGTAAAATAAGCATGGGCTTTATATCCATTATTGGGATCTTCTGCATTATATATCTAAATATTAAATCAGAGATTAATCCGAAAATTAAAAACTGATTTACTAGCACAAAAGGGTCTTGTTCTGGATATTCTTTTTTTAAGAAGAAATACCCTCCAATACCTAGTGAAAGAAAAACTAACAGAAAATATAGTGCAAAGAAAAACATAAGAATTTTAATTGCCACTCCTTTACCAAAACTTGCTGATCGCAAGAATTGTTTCCACTCTAAATTAAAAAAACGCATTATCATTTGATTAAGTTTTGATGATTATTAGTTGTACCTTTTTCTAAAATGTTACAAAAAAAGCATGTTTTAAGAAAACATGCTTTTTAAAATAGGTTTTTGTGCTATTTAAGCCCACTGGCAAATAACTCCTCCCATTAACGCTAAAGTTACTATCCAATAACCAACATTAATCGCTATATATTTGAATGATTTTCTTTCGAATAACGCTTTGGTACCCAATATTGGAAGAACTATAAATACCCCTGATAATATCCCATGAAGAACTCCATGTTTAAACGTTCTGAATCGAGTTCCATATCTTTCCATTATTGATGAAAAAATGGTAAATCCTTCACCGGTTTGTTGCGAAAAGCCTGGTTCTCCAGCTAGCGTTGAAAAAACACCCCACTGATGAATAACCAGCATTTGTAAAGAAAATGCTAATAGTAAGCTAAAGAAAAAACTTAATCCGAAAATAAGTATCATATTTCCATTTTTTATGGCTTCTGGTGTAACATTAGCTTCTTTCATCCAAGTGTTCTGAAAAAGAGCTGGACCATACCAGAAAAAACCAATACTCATTGGTATTAAAGCAGCACCTAAAATTGCTAAATAATTTGTTCCCATATTTGATTAGTATATTAGTTAAGTAACTCAAATATAACAAAAAGCATACTGTTTAATTAGTACCTTAGCAACCAGATTTAATTTACCCCTAATGAAAAACACACTCTACTTAATTGCCTTGCTTGTTTTATGTATTTCTTGTAGTAAAGATCCTGAGATAACGATTCCTGATGAAAATTCCATTCCGCAAATTACAACTCCTTGTAATTTTAATATTATAGACATTGAGAAAAATACTACCGTGACTGTAGATTGTGTTCTTGATTTAAAAGGTAAAACTATAACATTACCTTCTAATGTTTCTTTTGAATATAATGGAGGAGATATTGTAAATGGAACATTAATTTTTTCTGGCGGGAAAATAGATGGTCGCCTACTAAACTATAAACTTCTAGTAGAAGGAGATGTAACACTAAAAGATTCTGTTTTTAATTTTATATCATCGAGATGGGATTTAAAAGAAGGGAATACAACTTCTGAAGTTGCGCTACAGAACACCAGTAAACTTGAAAACTTATTTTTCTTTATTAAGAAATTAGGGGGGACAACTTTTAAAATAGATAAACTGGATGCTTTCTTTGAAGTAACTAAAGTTACCAGTACAACTACGAATCAAAATTGGTATCCTTCTTTAGAAGCCGTTAACCTGCCTTCCGACTTTAATTTGATAATGACAAACAATACTCATTTACGAATTTTCCCTGGAAATAAATACAATAGAAAGTCTGGTGCAATACTAGCTGTAAGAGATGCTGAAAACATTACAATTACTGGTGGTAATTTTCATGGTGATAGAGATGAACGTGTATTTTCTGCTAACGATAATGGTACAGAAGGGAGCCATTTATTACATATTCATTCAGGAAGAAATATTACAGTGGATGGAAGTAAATTTGAGAATGGTTCTTCTGGAACTTTTGCTATTTATTCTTTTGGTTTTTCTTATAACCCTGATTATAACCCTACAGAAAACATAACTATTAAGAATTGTACCATAAAAAATTCTCGCAGAATGGCTATAGCTTTAGTTGATGGCAGAAATATAACCATTGAAAACAATACGTTTATTGATACTGGCCAGCCGTCAAGAAATACTGACGGTGGTGAGGTAGGATATGCTATTAATATAGAGCCCGAAAGATTTAGAGATACAAACGGAGTATTAAAAGAACGCCAGCGTGTTTTTGATGTACTCATTAAAGGAAATACTGAAAGTGGAAGTAGAGGAGGATTTTTAACTTTGACTATAGGGCAAGACATTACAGTTGAAGATAATGATATTGGTACTAGAGTTGTAAGTTCTTTTATCTCTGGTGCACGAATTAAAAAAAATAGATTTAAAGCTAAGGGTGATGCTAAAGATAGCTGGGCAATATTTATAGCTGGTTCCAGTGAAACTGTTTTTAATAATGAAGTTTCTGAGAATATAATAGAAGATTATAGTTCTGGAATTATTGTAGGTTCAATAGACGCATATATTTATAAAAATACTATTAAAAATTGCGGTGCTGGAATACAAATTAGCAAAGCAAAAAATGCTAGAATATACAATAACAACATAGATGTTGCTAAAAACGGAATACAAGCAACTAACACCTATTGTGATGGTATTGAGTTTAAAGAAAACAGAGTTAAAACATCAGGGAATTTTAATGTATATTTTGCTCAAATGAATCATAAACCTGAAGATCAAGACAAAAAAGTAAGTTTTGTTAACAATATATTTGACAATGACAAGTCGCTTATCTTTTCTAATGCTGCTGGTATTACTTTTAATGAAAACACTATTAATGGTGGGCTTTCAATGAATAATATTACTAATGCTATCGTTTCAAAAAACAAAATTTACCCTAACGAAAGTCACGGAATACGATTATATAACACGCTTAACAATGTACTTGTTACTGATAATACTATTACCAAACCCACAGGAACCAGCGGTAGTTACAACTGTTTAGATAATACCACTACTACACCTAGTGGAGTAACTGTGAGCAATAATTCGTGTAATTAAATACATATAAAAACCCAAAAATTCGTCAAATTTTTGGGTTTTTATTTAGAGAAACTATACATTACTCCTTTATTTTAATTGATTTAGCTATTGCTTCTAATTCAAAAATAAAATCTCTTTTATTAACGGATGGTGCGTAAGTAAAACCTTCAAAGACTACAAGTCTGTTGTTCTTTTTGTCTAACACAGTATAGTGTATAAAAGGTCCAGCCATAAAGTCGTTTTTAACTTCCCATTTACCTCTAGTTTCGTAAGCTTTTTTACCATCTACCTCAACTTCATATGTGAATGGTGCGTAAGCTTGTTCTGTAATCATATACATCCCTTCTTTACTTCCTGGTATAAACTTTTTACCGATACTGTCTCTTACTTTAGTAATGTTGTCTGCAACTGTTTTTTCATCTTTTAATGGCACAGTGTATATTAAAATATTATTCGACCCGTCTCCTCTTGCTATACCACTTTTTAAGTGTTGGCGTAACCATAAAAAATTCCCTGTATCCTCTACTAAACGATAACGTTTAGGAATATCAAACTCTAAACCTAAATTTTCTAATGTTTTAAAAGATGTATTGTCTAGTTTATCTCTCTTAAAGATATTTTGAATAAACTTTACATCTTGATCCTTAAAAAGTTTTATAATTTCTTTCCCTCTGTTTCGTATTAAGCTAACCATTTCCTCTTCATTATTCGCTGTAGCTACAACGATAATTTGTGGTGCTGCATATTTATTTTTTATAACAGAAATTTCTTGTTTATCTGATTTTTGAAATAATAAAACTGCTTTATTATTTCTCATAAACTTATTAAACCCACTTGGATCAATCTGAGAAACGGACAATAATGTCTCGGGTTGCGGAAGACCGACTTGATGTTCTCCAAAAACCGTTCGAATTTCATCTCCTGGTTTACCTAACCAATGCTTTCCTTTCATTACTACTAAAACTCTATTTGTATTCCCTGTAGATGAAGGCAACACATAATCATTTGCTCCGTCTCCTTTACAATTCATAAAGAGTACCGTAATGGCAAAAAGTATCCCTAATTTTTTCATAATAGTTTCTTTCTAGTTAGTTGTTTAACCTTTAACAAAAAGCATTCCGTTTTACATTCTTCTAGGGTAAATAAATAATCGCTGCCCTGCTCTTAAGCGCGTGCTTCTCATATTATTCCATCGTTTAATGTCTTTTACTCTAACACCAAATTTACGTGCAATCTTACCTAAGTAATCTCCTGACTTAATCTTGTAACGGATTCTTTTGTCCATTTCAAAATACTTAGGGATCGGCTTTTCTCGCTTTGCATCCTCTTCAATGGCTAATGCATAAATATCTTCTTCATTATTTAAAAAATCAATGACTTTGTTTTTAGGTATTCTAACCGCAAAAGATTTTTTCTTTATAAATGGAATAATATCTAATTTATACATTGGGTTTAAAAACGATAGTACCTCAGTATCTATACCTGTTTTTTCACTTATTTGATCGAATGAAACCGTTCTTTTAACTCGAATTGTGTCCGTTTGAAATTTAAATAGTTTTGGCGCTTCTGGGTAAATCCCTAGTTCATCGGCGTATTTAAAAATATACATTGTAGCATAGAATGCTGGAACATATCCTGCAGTTTCTGTTGGTAAGAACGGACGGATATTCCAGTAATTTCTATATCCTCCTGAACGTTTTATTGCTTTTAAAACATTTCCCGGCCCAGAATTATACGCTGCTAAAGCAAGATCCCAGTCACCAAAGATTTTGTATAAACTACTTAAGTATTTACAGGCTGCTATGGTAGATTTTACAGGATCTTGTCTTTCGTCTACATATGAATTTACTGCCAGTTTAAATTGTCTCCCTGTTCCGTACATAAACTGCCATAACCCTGTTGCTCCTACTCTTGATTTTGCTCGTGGATCAAGTGTTGATTCAACTATGGCCAGATATTTCATTTCAATAGGAATATCATAAGCATCTAAATATCCTTCAAACATCGGAAAATAATATTTAGCTCTTGCCATTAGTGCTGGATAGTATTTCTTCCTATATTTTAGATAGCTATTAATTACTTTTTTGAGTGCTGGATTAAATGCTAAATTGAATGGCGTTTGAGCATTTATTTCAGATAACCTCTTCTTTAATAATTCTTCTGTAACTATCTCTGTTACATCACCTACAATATCCTTATCATTAATTACGTATTCGTTACTATCAAAAAGTGGAGAGTTAAATTTAGTCTCTGTTAATAAACTATCTATTAGCTGTAAATCATCATCTGAAAACTTTTGATCGATAATTTTCTTCTGAATCGTTTGAATAGTGTCTTTGACCTTGGGTAGGGTATCTAGCTTAACGTATACTGAAAGCGTATCTTTTATTTTGATGATACTGTCTTTTGGTTGCTGAGCAGAAAGTGAGGTAATAGATAAGAGTAGTATTAATAAGTGCTTCATAAGTGGCTTTTAATAAAAGCTTGGCTTGAATTATCTCTTTTGTTTTAGTTTGTAATTTGATTTTATAGCTTAAATTCTACACCAACAGGGCAATGATCTGAATGCTTGGCTTCTTGTAAAATATAAGCTCTTGCTATTTTATTTTTTAACGACTCAGAAACCATGCAATAATCTAATCGCCAACCTTTATTATTTGCTCTTGAATTCGCTCGGTAGCTCCACCAAGAATACTGATCTGGCTCTTTATTTAAATGACGGAAACTATCAATAAAACCACTATCTATAAATCCTCCTATCCAAGCTCTTTCTTCAGGTAAAAAACCTGAGACACCTTTCATTTTAGGGTTATGAATGTCTATTTCTTGGTGACAAATATTGTAATCTCCACAAACTACTAGGTTAGGAATTTCCTTTCGTAATTCGGTTACATAGTTTTGAATTTCTTCCATGTAATTGAATTTGTAGCCTAAACGTTCACTGTTTGTTCCTGAAGGCAAATACATACTCATAATAGAGACCTCATCAAAGTCGACACGAACATTTCTACCTTCAAAATCCATAGATTCGATACCTGTTCCGTACGCTACATGTTTTGGTTCATTTTTACAAAAAATTGCAACTCCAGAATATCCTTTTTTCTGAGCAGAAAACCAATACTGATAAGGATATCCAGCTAATTCAAAATCAGCTGCATTTAACTGTTCTGGTTGTGCTTTTGTTTCTTGAATGCAAATTACATCAGGACTTGCTTGTTGTAACCAGTCTAAAAAACCTTTTTTTATAGCTGCTCTTATTCCATTAACGTTATATGATAGTACTTTCATTACAAAACCATTTCTGGAATTTCTCCATTGATAATTAATGTTCCTTCCGTTGCTTCCCTAATTTCTTCTACACTTACTCCTGGTGCTCTTTCTATTAAATGAAACGTATTATCTTTAACCTCAAGAACTGCAAGGTTAGTTACGATTTTAGTTACGCAACCAACTCCGGTTAATGGTAAAGAACATTTTTTTAAAAGCTTAGACGCTCCTCTTTTATTCGTATGCATCATAGCAACAATAATGTTTTCAGCTGAAGCTACCAAATCCATAGCACCACCCATTCCTTTAACCATTCTGCCTGGGATCTTCCAGTTTGCTATATCGCCATTCTCAGCAACTTCCATAGCTCCTAAGATGGTAAGGTCTACATGCTTTCCACGAATCATTGAAAAACTGGTTGCAGAGTCAAAAAAACTAGCTCCTGCTAACGTCGTAATTGTCTGTTTACCTGCGTTTATAATATCTGCATCTTCTTCGCCTTCAAACGGAAATGGCCCCATACCTAAGACACCGTTTTCACTTTGAAATTCAACTTCAATATCATCACGAACAAAATTGGCTACCAATGTTGGTATTCCAATTCCAAGATTTACATAAAAACCATCTTTTACTTCTTTTGCGATTCTTTTCGCAATACCATTTTTATCTAAAGCCATGATTATTGTTTTTGTCTTACCGTACGTTGTTCGATTCTTTTCTCATATTTCTCACCTTGAAAAATGCGTTGCACAAAAATTCCTGGTATATGAATCTGATTTGGATCTAATTCTCCTGCTGGAACTAACTCTTCAACTTCTACAACAGTAACTTTTGCTGCGCCACACATATTTGGATTAAAGTTTCTCGCGGTTCCTTTAAATATTAAATTACCTGCTTCATCTCCTTTCCATGCTTTTACAAATGCAAAATCTGCATTAAAAGCTTCTTCTAAAACATACATTTTACCATTGAACTCTCGCGTTTCCTTTCCTTGGGCTACTTCCGTACCGTAACCTGCTGGTGTATAAAATGCAGGAAAGCCAGCTTGAGCTGCTCTACATTTCTCGGCTAATGTTCCTTGAGGTGTTAGTTCTACTTCTAATTCTCCTGAAAGCATTTGACGTTCAAATTCATCATTCTCACCGACATAAGATGAAATCATTTTTTTTATTTGACGATTTTGCAGTAAAAACCCTAATCCAAAATCATCAACACCTGCATTATTAGAAATACAGGTTACATCTTTTATTCCTAAACGAACTAATTCTTGTATTGCATTTTCAGGGATACCACACAGCCCAAATCCTCCGAGCATAAGTGTCATACCACTTTCAACACCATGTAAAGCTTCGTTTACGTTAGTTACTTTTTTATTAATCATTTTTTAGTTGTTTGTTCAGTGTTCGATTCAGTTACAGTTTAAAAATCAGTAGCTCCTTCATTCGTGTTTTCATCTCCTTCTTTCTCTTCTTTCTTCTTCTCTTCATGTTTTGCGCAATCGACATTTATAGAAAGATCGCTAGGTTTCTCAAATGAAGATTTACTGATATCTAATGTTTTATCTTCGTAACATTTACGCATAAAAATACCCCAAGTTGGTAAAGACATTGCTGCTCCTTGACCTTTATCGATACCTGCAAAGTGAATTGACCTATCCTCTCCACCTGTCCATACTCCAGTTGCTAAATTAGGTACAATTCCCATAAACCAACCGTCTGACTGGTTTTGAGTAGTTCCTGTTTTACCTGCAATCGCATTATTGAATTTATATGGATATCCTGTTATGTATTTAGGTCGTGTATGTTTAGTACGTAATCGTACTCCCGATCCTGCTCTTGTCACACCTTCCATTAAATTTAAGATTACGTACGCAGATTCTTCACTTAAAACTTCTTTTGTTTCTGGTACGAAGTTTTCTAAAACTGTTCCGTTTTTGTCTTCTATATGGGTTAGCATCATAGGCGATACACGCAACCCTTTATTTGCAAAAGTTGAATAAGCACTTACCATTTCAAACAATGATAAATCTATGGCTCCTAAAGCTATGGATGGGTTAGCTTCAAAATCTGAAGAAATTCCTGCAGATTTTGCTAAACGTGCAACATTTACAGGTGAAACTTCATCGATTAAACGTGCGGTAATTACGTTTACCGATCCAGCTAAAGCCTTTTTCAATGTAATTTCTCCTCCATATTGATTTCCTGCATTTTTAGGCGTCCAATCGTCTTTCATTCCATATTTTTCTTTGGGAATAGTATACAACGTGTTTGGTAATTTATCGCATGGAGATCTTTTTAACTGATTAATAGCTGTTGCGTATACAAAAGGTTTGAAAGTAGAACCTACCTGGCGCTTTTGTTGTTTTACGGCGTCGTACTTAAAGTGTTTGTTATTAATTCCTCCAACCCATGCTTTAACATGACCTGTTTGCGGTTCTATAGAGACTAAACCTGAGCGTAGGAAATATTTATAATATCGAATAGAATCATATGGCGTTAAGATGGTGTCTCGATCTCCTTTCCATGTAAAAACTCGCATTTCAGTTTTTGTATTGAATGCTTTCTCTATTTCTTTAGAAGATTTTCCTGCGGCTTTCATTCGCTTGTATCGATCTGAATTATTTCTTCCTCTAACCAAAATTTTACTAATGTCAGACTTATCAATATCATAGAATGGAGCTTGCTTGTTTCTCTTTTGCTCTTGAAAGAAATATTTCTGAAGATTCGCCATATGCTCTTTAACAGCTTCTTCTGCATAACGTTGCATTCTAGAATCTATGGTCACATATATTTTTAGTCCATCTCTATAAATATCGTATAGCTCTCCGTTAGGCTTTGGGTTTTTCTTTACCCAATCTTTTAAAAAGCTACGTAGGTATTCTCTAAAATAAGTTGCCAAACCATCACTATGACTTTCTGGTGTGTAATTTAATCCTAATTCTGTTTTTTGAAGGGAATCTTTTCTTTGCTCAGTAATAAAGTCGTTGCGATTCATTTGTTTTAAAACTACATCTCTTCTCCTTTTTACTAATTCCTTTCTTCTTAAAGGATTGTATAACGATGAGTTTTTCAACATTCCTACTAGCATTGCAGATTCAGCTATTTCCAATTCTTTAGGTTCTTTTCCAAAGTAAATACGAGAGGCTGAACGAATCCCTACTGCTTGATTTAAAAAGTCGTATTTATTCAGATACATTGCAATAATTTCTTGCTTTGTATACTGTCTTTCAAGCTTAGTTGCTACTACCCACTCTTTGAGCTTCTGAATCACTCGCAGAACAATATTTTTAGACGCTCTTTTTGTAAAAAGCATCTTAGCTAATTGCTGTGTAATAGTACTTGCACCTCCGCTTCCTGGCTTTAGTACTGCTCTAGCTGTTCCTCTAAAATCAATACCTGAATGGTCGTAAAAGCGTTCGTCTTCTGTGGCTACAAGTGCTTCTACTAAATTCTGTGGCAGGTCTTTATATTTTATAGGTGTTCTGTTTTCATGCGCATACTTACCAATTGTTTTTCCATCGGTAGAAATAATTTCTGTTGCTAAATTATTTTCTGGATTTTCTAATTGTTCAAAAGTTGGTAATTTACCGAAAGCTCCCCAAGAAGCTAATAAAAATATGAAACATATTAAAAATAATCCACCTAAAACTAATCCCCAAAACCATTTGACGAATTTGCTAAAGTTTGTGTTTCTCTTTTCTGTCATTATTTTTTGATTTTTTCAATTCTAAATCCAATATCTGAAATTCCTTGTAGTGCGTCAACACCCTCAACCTCACCATTTTTTCTCATAGCATGTGAAATTTCTACTTCATATTTCCCCTTTTTAGGAAATCTTATATTTTCTTTATAAAACAATTTATTCTCTTTTACTTCGGTGAAACCCTTTCCTAAAAATCTACCTGTTTTATCAGCCATATCATACTCTAATGTATCGATAATCTTTTGACCGTCAGGAAAGCTCATTTTAGTGATTAGAAATAAATTACTAAATGCATAGTTATTATTATTTCTGAGGTTTATAAATAAATTTCTCTTTGCTATGGTATCTTGTACTTCAAATTGAAATAATACAGGTGTATCTATTCTCCAATTATTGTTGCTAATATTCGTATACTCATCGAATACGCGTTTATTATCGCACGAGGTTACTATTAAAAAAGTGATCAGTAAAACAATGAATTTACTGTTTTTCGTTATTCTGAGCATTTTTATTCCCTGTATTTCTTCGTTTATTTCTCCTTTTCTGAGGGGTTTGTTTTTTTGTTGCTGGTGTATTTCTGTTTTCTGTTCCTTTTTTCTGCTCTACCTGCTTTCTGTTATTCCCTTTACCTCTTTGTTGTGGTTTATTTTTCGTGCCCTGAGGTTGATTTTTCTGAGGTTGATTTTCTTGTTTTTTTGGTGTGTTCTTTTTCTGTTGCTGATTTTTATTATTTGTATTTTTAGCTACAGGTTTTTGGTTTTGATTTCGTTTTCTCCTTTTATTTCTTCTAGGTTTTTTTGGAGTGTCAAAACGTGTTAAACTGTCTTGTCCTACTACATTTTCGAAATCTACTGTTGCTTCTTCTACTATTTCAGACTCGTACTCTTCTAACGGAGATCCTAGCTCGTTATTTTCGTTGAGCTCTAATATTTCACTTACTTGATCTAGAGATAACTTATACCATTTAAACTTTTCTTCTTTGTATGTGTACCATAGTAACTTTTTGAAGATATCCATTTTAACAAAAATAGCTTCTCCTCGTTCTGTTTTTAAAATTATGTCTTGTTTTGGAAATGATTCTAAAGCATCTAAATAAGAATCTAGCTCAAAATTTAAACAACACTTCAATTTACCACATTGCCCTGCTAGTTTTAAAGGGTTTAGGGATAATTGTTGGTAACGTGCCGCTGCAGTGTTTACTTTTCTAAAATCGGTTAACCAAGTAGAGCAACATAACTCTCTACCACAGGATCCTACACCTCCTAATCGAGCTGCTTCTTGTCGCATTCCTACTTGCTTCATTTCAACGCGTATTGAAAATTCACTTGCTAAATCTCTAATCAACTGACGAAAATCTACGCGGTCGTCTGCTGTGTAATAAAATGTTGCCTTGTTTCCATCACCTTGGAACTCTACATCTGAAAGTTTCATCTTTAAGCCTAATCGACTTATAATTAACCTTCCTTTCCGCTGAGTTTCTAGCTCTCTTTCTCGTGCAGTATTCCAAACGTCTATATCTTTTTGAGTCGCTTTTCGGTAAACTTTCTTTACCTCTTCGCTATCTGAAGTTATTTTTCGTTTTTTCATTTGCACTTTTACTAATTCTCCCGCTAAAGACACAATACCTATATCGTGACCTGGAGAACCTTCAACAGCAATGACATCTCCCATAGAGATTGTCATTTTCTTGTCTGTATTTTTATAAAAATGCTTTCTTCCGTTTTTAAAACGGACTTCATAAATATTAAATGGTGCTTCACCTGATGGTAAAGTCATATTCGATAACCAATCAAAAACAGCTAGTTTGTTTCCACTTCCGCATGAACCTGTTCCGCAATTCCCATTACTTTTACATCCATTTGGGACACCGTTTTTGCCAGTTGAGCAACTGCTACAACCCATAAATTATATATTTTTTAGTGCTTTTTTAAATCTGACAGTATCAGTATCAAAAAATCATCTTTTTTAAACATTTGATTTTAAATAGTGTATATTTTACATACCATCTATTAATTAATCAGTAAATATACATATTCTATCAACAATCTAAACTGTGATAAAAAAAAAACACCTTACTGGTGTCGTTAATTTAAAAAATCGTGCTACAAATTATATTTTAATACTTTTTATAAATGAAAAACCCTCGTATGTTTGGAAGACATATGAGGGTTTAAATTAATCAAACAAATAAATCTAAAACTTTAACTTTTAATATTTTTGGTATCTAAAATGAAAACTACTTTACTACTTAACTTCACTTCAAAGGTATCTGTATTTATGCTATTTAACTATCTATTTCGATAATCGACTATCTTTTATAGGTCAGTAGTAGCCTTTTAAAGACTAGCGATAAAGTGTTGTTTTTAAGCAAGTTGTATTTGTTGCACAAAAAAAGAACCCTCATACAATTAGGGTTTGTATGAGGGTTCAATATTAATCAACCGAATAAATCTAAAAACTTAAACCTTTTTTAAGATTTGAAAATGAAAAACTTTTATTACTTAACTACACTTCAAAGGTATTTCTTTATCTGCTTAAACAGTTTCAATTTCGACGTTGAACGTCTTATACTAGATAAATTACACTTCTTTTCCGTTGAACTGTAATTACTTAAAATATTGAAAAACCGTTAGCTTTATAAAAGAAGAAATCCCTATACAAATGGGATTGTACAAGGATTCAACATTTATCAACCAAATAAATCTAAAAACTTAAACTTTTCAAGGGATTAAAATGAAAAGTTACTATACTTTTAACTACACTTCAAAGGTATTTCTTTATTGGTTTTAACTCTTTCTATTTTCGATATTGAACATCTTATACTAGATAAACTGCACTTATTTTTCGTTGAACTGTAATTATTTAAAACATTGAAAACCGTTAGCTTCATAAAAGAAGAAATCCCTATACAATTAGCATTGTACAAGGATTCAACATTTATCAACCAAATAAATCTAAAAACTTAAAACTTCTCAGGGGATTAATGAAAAGTTATATTTTACTATTAACTACACTTCAAAGATATTTCTTTATTCACTTCAACTGTTTCTAATTTCGATATTGAACATCTTATACTAGATAAACTGCACTTATTTTTCGTTGAACTGTAATTATTTAAAACATTGAAAACCGTTAGCTTCATAAAAGAAGAAATCCCTATACAATTAGCATTGTACAAGGATTCAACATTTATCAACCAAATAAATCTAAAAACTTAAAACTTCTCAGGGGATTAATGAAAAGTTATATTTTACTATTAACTACACTTCAAAGATATTTCTTTATCCGCTTTAACTCTTTCTAATTTCGATATTGAACATCCAGTGCTAGATAAACTGCTATTCTTTTCCGTTGAGCTGTAATTACTTTCACTCTTTTGGTTTTCAAAGTCTCAGAAACATCTATTTTTAATTGGATTATGTTGGATACTAATTTTTTAAGCTAACAACATCTTCAGTTTCTATTTTAGATAATGCTTTTAATTTTCCTTTTTCATAAAGTACGGGTAAATCTTCAAGTGCTGTTCCTACTTCTGCTTTGTAATTCACATAATCCTGAAAAATAACTCCATCTATATTTCTTCGATTGTAAGCACTTCTAAAACGAACGCCTCCATTATTTACGCTGTAGTTATATGCTAAATAATCGATTGTATTTGTCTTCATATTTACCCAATAATGGAATTCATCATCAAAATCTTTCCCTCCTCCTTCTTTTTTGAAAGTTACTTCAATTACGTGATACTTAATCCCTTTGATTATAGTTTCTCCTTTATATTCCCTATTCACAGCCGCATCATTAAGTTTATATGGAAGTGTAGCAAAATAAATAACTGAATTTAGCGATTCAGAGTATCGTGATTGATCTTTACTTGTTAAGTCTATCTGCTTTCCGTTAATAGTCCTTGTTAGATTACCATTAGTTAAAACGTCAATAACTTCTTTGTTGTCTTGCTGTTTCTTTACGCTATATGTATATGAGTTTTCAGTATTGATAAAACTATATGCTTTTTTTCTGAATACAAACGAATATGATGCTTCACTGTATAATTTTCCTCCGTGAGCTTGAATTGCTTTGTTAATTATAATATCAGCTTTAGTTTCCGTTTTCTCAATTATATTTACACTCTCTTTTATGGGTTCTTTTTTGTCGTTGACCTTGTTGCTGTTACAAGAGATTAATGCAATTACTGCAGAAAAAAATATGGTATTTAAAAGCGTTTTCATTACTTGCGGTTTTTATTTCTGTAATTAGGTCTGTTTTTTTGCGTCAACTTACAACTATTAGTAATTATTTAAAAGTTTTCAGATATGTTTTCTATATGGAATAACTATATTTTGAAATCTTAATTTTTTCATTTAACTGCTTTTTTAAATTAATATATGTTTTTAAGCTTACAAGATATCGTTTCACAATTTTCTTCATGGGTATGGGGAATTCCTTTATTAATTCTTCTTATCGGTGGAGGGCTATTTCTTTTTATCTACTCTGGACTGGTTCCGTTTAGGTATTTAGGACATGCTGTTAATATTTTACGAGGAAAGTATGACAAACATAATTCTCCAGGAGACTTATCGCATTATGAAGCGCTTTCTTCTGCTATTGCTGCAACTGTGGGTATGGGGAACATTAGTGGTGTAGCTATTGCTATTGCTTCTGGTGGACCTGGTGCTATTTTTTGGATGTGGGTAAGTGCTTTTGTAGGAATGGCTACAAAGTTTTTTACGTGTAGTTTATCTATCATGTACAGAGGAAAGGATAATGAAGGTAATGCAACTGGTGGACCAATGTATGTGATTACTGAAGGTTTAGGTAAAAAATGGAAGCCTTTGGCTATTTTCTTTTCTATTGCTGGTTTAGTTGGAACGTTACCTGCTTTTCAAGCTAATCAACTTACGCAAACTTTAATAGACGTTTTTCATGTTAATGAAAACAATGAGTTTACTGCTAAATTATTACTAGGAATTACCATTGCAATTATAACTTCATTAGTGATTTTTGGAGGGATACAACGTATTGGAAAAGTGGCTGGAAAACTTGTTCCTATTATGGTAGTTATATACCTAATTACTGTACTTACTATTTTAGTACTGAAAGTAAATTTTATTCCTGAAATTTTTTCTTTAATTTTTACTGATGCTTTTTCTGGAAAGGCTGTATTGGGTGGTGCTTTAGGTAGTTTAATTATTACTGGTGTAAAAAGAGCTGCTTTTTCAAATGAAGCTGGAATTGGTACTGCGCCAATGATGCACGGAACAGCAAAAACAAAAGAACCTATTCGTGAAGGTTTAGTTGCGATGCTAGGACCTGCAATCGATACATTACTTGTTTGTACCTTAACCGCTTTAGCAATTTTAGCATCTGGCATTTGGAAAAACTTCGATGGTAATGGAATTTCGCTTACACTAACTTCTTTTGATGCTGTTTTACCTTACGGCCTAGGAAGTATTATTCTAACTATTTGCGTGCTTATTTTTGCTTTTTCAACCTTGTTTACCTATTCTTTTTATGGCTATTCTTGCTTACGCTTTTTAACCAATTCTAAAATCGGTAGTTATTATAATTACTTTTATATCGCTACTATTGTAGTTGCTTCTATTGTAAAGCTTGATTTTGTAATTAATCTTATTGATAGTGGTTATGCTTTAATGGCAATTCCTACGGTAATTTCAACATTAATTTTAGCACCAAAAGTTAAGAAAGCTGCGGGTATTTATTTTCAGAAATTGAAAACAAACCAGTTTTAATTTTACCTTTTAAAATAGAATACGATACTTTTCCACAGTAATACTACACTTAAAAACAGGATAAACACTGCCCAGATCCAATAATTTCCAAAAGTGTTTTCTGCTATGGCTTGTGTGTCCGATATTCGTATGGCTCCGTCTCGTTCAAACTGCTTTGTAAATAGGTAATCAAGTTGTAAATAGGTGCTAAATACGCATTGTAAACCTAAGAACAGAACAGTTACTGTTTCTATCTGTTTGTTTTTCAAAAGCATAATTATAACAAATACTAAGACGAAAGCACTTAATACTATTATTCCCCAATATGAACGGATCCAAATGATCAATGAAAGTATTATTACCCCTGTTAATACTCTTAAAAGAATTGAAGCATATTTCGTAGATTTTGCTGTACTTATTAATATTGATCCTGCTATTGCTGGTCCTAACAATCCTCCGGCAGCAGTAATGGCTTTTCCTATATGTATTGGAAACCACTTGTTCGTTAGCGTAAAATATGCGACTCCTCCACCGTTTTCATAAATTTCTAAATATTTGAAATCTCCACCCAATAACAATGCTGTGAGTCCGTGTCCCATTTCATGAAACCATGTTCCCAATAATCGAAAAGGATATTGTACTGCTACTAAATCGGGTACTTGTAGTACTATAAATACAGCAACTGCTATAATTAAAACGGTATAATCGAGTTGTTTTGAGATAATTTTGTTTTATTATTTATTAGATTCTCTTTTTCATTGCTAAAGCTAATATTGCATTTGTTCCTCCCTTTTCCTCCAGTTTATGAATCACGTTTGAATAGCTTTCTTTATCTAACTCTTGACTTAGTTTAAATACTGTATCTAATTGCTCTACTTTAATCTCAAAGCCTATTATCTGTGGCATTAATCGATTTATATATTTTTTTGGAAGATTGTCATAGATAGTTGGAGAGGTGGTTTTCCCTCCTTCATGTTCTAATGTAAACCTTTTCATTAATGTTACTAACTGTTCACCTTCAAAATAAGTTAGTGTTCCTTGCATATGAACACTCATATAGTTCCATGTTGAAGCTTTATTAGAGTTACTGTACCAAGATGCGCTTACATAGCCATTTGCTCCTGTAGCAACTGCTAATACATTTTTATTTTCAATAAACGCCTTATAATGATCTGTAGCCTTCATCAAATGCCCTAATAAATATAACTCTTCACCTCTTTTTTCAATACATATAGGTATTTGTGTAGCCACTGGTTTACCTTTTGAATCAACTCCAGTAATTAATACAAAAGGGTTTTCCTTTAAAAATTGTAGTATTTTTTTTTCGTCTTCTTCTTTGTAAATAGGTATATCGTACATCGCTTTAAAATTACTATAATTCCTGAAATTATTTATACTATGCGTCATATTAGTTAAAAGTTACATCGCCTCATTCTACGAATTCGTAAATAACGTAATAACCTATTTACTAAAGTATTGTTAATTTTTTTGGTGAAAAATTTATTTTTGTACTTTTACTCAAGAAAAAAACATTTACTATTCTTTAACACTGAAGAAGAAATTGAAAGGATAGTTTTCTATAAATTACAACAGTATACTTCAGTAACTATTTATATATAGATAGTTACTGAAGTTTTTTTTTACCTAAAACTATTAATAATGAAAACAATTTCTTTTTGGGCTATTTTATTGCTAGCCTTTTGTTCTTGTCAATCACCAAAAAAAATAGTGGTGAAATAATCTACTCTTTGGTTAATAATAATCACACTTTAATTAAAAACCAATTACAAGATGCACCAGAAAACATAAGAGACTCGCTTTACTCTCATTATACATCTCTATATCAAAAATACGATACTCTTAGGATAAAAGTTTTTTTTGATACAAAAGAACAAATGACAAAAGAAATAATACTGTCATCAACAAATAAAAAACTATCTGATTATTATGAAAAAGCTAAAGTAGTACGATATCGAAAAAATAACACTGATTTGACTTGGATGGAAACATTTGATGGTCGTAGATATAAGATAAAAGAAACTTTAAACCCTCAAAAGCACATTATTCCATATTATGATGGCTTACCTAGAAATTTAAAAAAAACAGACCCTATTCATAAAATATCAACTCAAAAAGGGAAAATAGAGTTTGAAGGTAATTATCCACAACAAACTTCTGGAGAATTTGATGTTTGGTTTGCTGAGGGAGAAAAAATATCAGTTGGGCCTCAAGAGTTTTTTCTCAAAGATCTATTTGTCCTTAAAGCCGTATCTAAAGATAAATCACTAATAATCAAAACTGAAAGTATTGAGTTTAAGACTTTAGAAAAAAATTTATTTAACATTCCAAATGATTTTTATAAAGAAGTAAGTATGGAGGAATATCATAGAATTATGGGTATGTAATAATAGATATGACTATTAGTTATCATGGAATTAAAATATGTAATTATTTATTGTTCTGCTTACTCTTTCTTGTCACCCGAAAGGATTTGGGCGAGAGCTGAGGGATATATCAGAGTTTAACCAAGAAAATAAAAAGTACATTCTTTACACTCTTGATGCTCTCATTAAAAATGTAAAACTTAAAGCTCTTTAAAACAACAAAACCGCCTAATTAAAGGTGGCTTTTATATTATTATTTACTGTTGTTTCTTACTCATACCAGCCACTAGAAAGGATTCTAGCGGTAGCAATTACTCAAACATTCTAGCGCCATCAGGGGCTCCATTTTGATACATTACCCATTTCATAGCATTAACTTTTTCAAGCGCCAATTTAATACACATAACTTAAACAAACCTATATTTTATAAGCTCTAACAAAACTTTAATATTTCAATGAACATAAGATACCGTTCTTTTTAGAACGGTATCTATATTTAAATTACTGATTTTCAATATTTATTTCTTAAAAAAATCAAAAGCTCCATTTTGACCCATTACCCAATAAAATCGTTGTTTATTATTACGTATACCTTTTTTAACGTAATTACTGGAATTACAATTTTTACATTTCATAGCACTAACTTTTTCAAGCGCCAATTTAATACACGTAGCTTAAACAAACCTATGTTTTATAAGCTCTAACAAAAATTTAATATTTCAATGAACATAATATACCGCCCTTTTTGAGCGGTATATTTTTATAATTAATTGATTTTTAAAGGCTTTATATCGCTAAAAATCAAAAGCTCCATTTTGACCCATTACCCCCAGCACCATATTTCTACGTCTTAAAGTTTATAACATCAAAAAGAGGTAAAATACCTAGCTTATATAAATTCACCTTGAAAAAAGCTTTCTTAGGTATTTTATCTTTATCAAATTTAATAAATGTAAACCCTTCTTGATTAATTTTTACAAGGTTTTCAACAGGCTTAAAACTTAAATTATCTATACTATACTCTAAATTTACTGACCAATTTTCTTTAGTATTTGTTTTAAAAACCAAATAATAGTATTTCCCATCTGTTTTTAATTTTGGAACGTCTGAAAACCCTAAATGAAACCATACAGGTTTAACAAATTTTGATTTATTAAAATCTTCTAGAGACAATGGTTCTTTTAATAATTGCCACTTATTTTCTTTAGGATAGTGAGTTATTATAGCTAAATCAGGTCTCATATCAAAATAAAAATCAGATACGGTTGAATCTTTAGATGTTCCCCATGTAGAATCAATAAGTATCCATTTATTATTAATTTTAATTCCATTCCAAGCATGACTAAAATTACTATCCAATCCTAGATCAACATAATGATTTCTCTCATCTCTTATATACCCAAAAATGATAACAGACTCTATATCTATTTCATTCATAAACCATTGAAAAAGATTTGCAAAACCTCCACAAATACCTTTTCTTTTTTCGTAAACAGTATACTCATCTTGCTTATCTAAATATTCTTTATGAATATCCTTAACCTGTGTAAGCTTTTTAAAAAACTTATGATCATATTGTATGTTTTCTCCAATCCAGTAGTAAAAAAAGCTAGCCAGTTCTCTTTCATCATCAATATTATTTTTAGCGAGTTCAACCAAATCCCGCATATCTAAATTTTTAGATTTATCCAATAGTAATTTAATTGAATTAGTCTGAGATGAAATAGAATCAATAAATATGAAAAAAAGTAATATGATCAATCTGCTTTTCATGTTAATCCATTTTTAATAAAATATTAAACGACCACCTGATTTTCTTTCACCATAAAGTATCCTGCCTTGGTCTATACCACGTTTGTTTTTCAAGAATCGAGCCAATCTCTGGAACTTTAATCTATTCCATAATCGTATTTGGTTTTTATCAGAACTCTTTAAAAATCTACCTTTTCCATTGAAATTATAATCTGGATTAGCAAAATCAATTCGCATTCTAATATTCGGATTCATTAACAGTACTTTAGCTATTTGTTCTAATGAATTTTGAGTAATTGCATCATTCCCTAATTGAGTATTTCTAGAAATAACTTCAGAAGAAGTACCTAAAGATAAAGATCCAAAATTAAGCTTAATAGGTACGCTAGTAACCTGATCAGGCCTTATAGGAATACCGCCAATATCTGGTATCTCAGGAGAAGTAGACGGTCTAAGGCTATTTAAACTCAAACTTCCAAAGTCTGTGATGCCACCATTCACAACTCCATTGCTATTAACATTTATTCCACTAGCTTTACTTCTAGATGGTGATGCCTTAGTTCTGTTCTTTGATCTGTTTTTTCTGCGACTACGCCTTTTCCTTCCTTTTCTAGGAAAGTCAGGTCTTACCCAAGCATCTCTTATACTTTCCTGAACTTGCTCACTACTACAAGAATTACCACTACAAGCTTTTTTAACAGCTAATTTTAAACGTTTCCAAAGATTCCCAATAACATTTAAAATACCTAACCCTTCAACATCTACATGCAAAACAGGATTATTCTCAGCCATTGCATATGGAGATTGGTAAGTTACAAAATCAGCTAGAGGATCGGGTGTCATAAATCTACCTATAGTAGGGTCCATTACCCTAGCTCCAAGGTCAGACCATCCTAACCCAAGTTCTTTTTGTAGCTCTTTTCCATTGTACCCAAACTTCTGCGCGGTGCTGTTTCCTAGCGAGTTCGTAACATTATTATACCCTTTATGTTTTAGCCCAAAGGCAGAATAATCTAAAAGCCATTTTTTGACCTCTTTCTAATTTTTTAGACCTTTTACACTCTAAAAATTAGCTATTTTCAAAGAACTTATGATTCTATTACGAATCTTTAATTTGGAATTACTATCCCCAAAAGTAGATTCTTAAATGTGCTTCTAAATATTCTTTATTTCTAGTAAAACAAATCGTTTTTCTACTTAACCGTTTGATATGGGTTCGTAAATTCAAATTCATTCTCTCAATTCTATTTGTACAATATTGAAAATATTTATGAATTTCTTGTGGAATTAAGCTCGGATAGATATTCAATCTATCGGTATAAATTCTATTCGGTTGGAGTAGAAGTACTTTATCAATCAATGGTTGTATCGTTATTTTAGATTTTCTACCAACATAGAAATCAATAATACTTTTGGTCTCTCTTTCTAAAGCATAAGTAATCCAAGTAACATTTTTCTTCTGTCCAATAAAACTCCACATCTCATCAATTTCAAATTTACATCCCAATTTGTTGAAATAAGGAATCCTTATATCTTTACTAATCTTTAGCATTCTTGATTGAACTGTATCTTTAGAAATTTTCAATATTCTTGAAATCCCTCTAACACTACAACTTTCTTTAAGTAAGCTTATAATAAAATTATTTGTATCTGATTTATAAGCTTGATAATTATATGATGATTGAAAATAACTTTTACAATCTTTACAATAAAACCGTTGTTTTTGATTTCGTAATCCTTTCTTAATAGAATTGGAAGAATTACATTTTGTGCAATTCATAGCTTTTTAAGCGCCAATTTAGGACACAAAGCGGAAACAAACCTAGATTTTATAAGCTTTAACGGACTTTTAATATTTCAAAGAACATATACAAGCCTCAATTAAGAGGCTTGTATTTTATATAACACACTTATTATCAGTGTTAAATTTCATTCATTTCACAAAAGCGCCCGTTTAGGACATTACCAGTAGAGAGTACCCATTTTACTACATTACCATCTAGGGGAACTATCATATTTTTCTATTATATCGTCTAATGATTGATATGACATATCCTTTATTATTTGTTGCTTTTTATCTTTCTCATTGATTAAGACAATCCATTCAGGATAATTTGAAAAATATTGAATAGTGTCTTTCTTTTTAAAAAAATCCAATTCTAAATCATTTTTTAAAAATAAAATTTCTTCCCTACTCTTTACTTTCTCTGTAAAGTAAGCGATTCTATATTTTTTATAAACATCTAATCTATTAGGTAATTCATTTTCATTAATACCTGAGGGCTCCATAAAAATTCTGTATGCTAAATAGTTATTATTTGTAGAATCTACAACAATTCTTAATAAAAAATCTCTACTTTTTAATTTATTTGTGTCTTTGTACTTTTCAAAAAAATCTAGATAATCATAAGAAATAGCATCTATTCTTATGTCCTTAGAACAAGAATAAAAAAATAAAAAAATAATTATTGTTATACTATGCTTAATATTTATACCAGTCTCCATATTCAGTTATTATATAAAAAGGGAAATTCTTGTTTTTAGATGTATTTCTTCGTTGTTTATCTTGTCGAGAATAATTATTACTTGATAATGGATGAGTGTGAACGTTACCTATTTTTTTTCCAAGGTTTAATTTTGAAGTTACAACATTATTAGAATCTGCACTTACATCATCTATGGCAGTATCTCCATCATTTCCTGACCATGGAGAAATATATAAACCTTGACCTTTGTCTGTTTCGAATCCCCATGCATTTAATTCTATTCCTGATTCGACAGAAACAAATTGCATTAATTCTAATCCTGTTTGTAAATTACCTTCTGAAAATATTAACCCTTGACTATCTACAGATTCACCATTTGAAACTACATTGCCATTTTCATCTTTTTTGGTAGTGAGCTCCTTAATATTACTTGAACCTTTCTTAAATGTTTTTGAGGACTTTCCATCTTTATCAAATTTCATCTCTCCATTATTGTCAACATATGTATCACCAGTATAAACAGTATCTGTATCATCATTTGTTGCTTTTAAAAACACTAACTGTCCAGTATCTGTATCCAATCCATAATCATCAAGTAATCCACTAGGGTCAACTCTTAAAATAGGGTTATTCTGAACAAAGTTATAAGGATTCAACCAATCTCTCTCTTCTGCCATAGCATCAATTCCAGTAAATCTACCAATAGAAGCATCATACTGTCTAAAGTCCATTTCATGAAGATTTAAACCTAGAGATTCCTCTAACTCTACTCCCTCAAATCCAAACTTCTGTGCAGTTGAGTTTCCTAGCGAGTTTACTACGTTATTGTACCCTTTATGTTTCAATCCGAAGGGAGAACAACTACCCGTGAATTTTTATCGCTTTTGCAAAATTTCGTAACTATTCTAGCAATTTTTAACCTCAACAATTCTTTATTTCAATGACCTTTTTCAATCATACAAATATAAATACTTACATGTTTATCACCTAATTTTATTTAAGCACCACAGTTTTTGTAAAATCAAAAACAATATGCTTTAAAGTCTCAATTCTAGGATGTTCAGATTCATAATAATCAGGATGTAAAGTGAGTATTCCTGTTTTTAAAATTTCACTTTCTCTATCATCCTTAACTAATAAAGAATTAATCCCATCCATTGTTTTATCAACTTCTCCTTCTAATAAATATCCAATAATACTTCCATTTGAATATTTCTTAGACACAAAACTATCTATTCCAGTATCAATATATCTTCTTTTTAATTTTGAGCTATTTTGTTTTAGATTCTTTGCTTCTAAGTGATATTTATATTCCTGATGAGAACTAAAGGTGGTTAAACGCATATCTATTCTTGGAAATTTAGCTGCAAATCCTTTTTCCTTTTCAATATCCTTTTTTGGTATATGTTGCTCTACATTTGTAATTATTTTCCAGTCAATACGTTTTTGGTCTGAATCAATATAACTATGCAACTCAGCAGTAATATCATTTTCATCCCAATCCAATTTGATAGATTTATTATCTATAGCAACTTTATATGCATCAATAACTAGTGCTAAACATCTTGTTTCAAAAGTTCTTCTGAACTTTTTAATTATATCAATATTCAACCCCATATTTTAATTATCATTTAAAATTTCTAGGATTAACTCCATTGAATCTTCAAGAGCCATTGACTGAGTCCAAAACCTCCTCTGATTTGGTCTTATAAGATATACCTCATTGTCTTTCTTATAATTTAGTTTTTTTCTAAAATATATATTTGTTGCTTTTTCGTCCCATAAGTGTTTATCAATTTTTCCTAATATAGAATCTAATTCTTCATTTGATTTTTCAATATTTTTTTCAATATTACTAAATACTATTTTTACTAGCATTAAGGGAGAGTATCGCTTAATATTAAACATTAAAATATTTGCGAATAAACCTTGACCTTCTAAAAATTTATTTAATTCATCATTCAAGATAGTAGCGTATTTCTCAATCTCTAAAACTGGAAATAATGCTTTAGAATTTTGTTTATTATGAAATAAGTCTAAACCGTAATTAATTCTATCATTCAACAAAACGATTTCTTTTTCATTTAAATTAAAACTTTGATGTATTATTTCTTCAATTATAGCAATTTGCTTAGATCGATTATAATTGTCTTCTAAAAAAGAATTATCTTTTATATCCGAAATTATACTTTTTACAGACCTCGAAATATCACCTATTTCTTTCTCATTTAAATTAAAAGGAATTGAAAGGTATTCATTTTTCATAATTTGTTCCCTTTCTATTCCATAAGATGATATTGTCATAAACAAAAAATAAGTACTTAGTTTAGAATTGAAATAAGACATTAACACCTCTAACACTTCTGAGTTTGATTCCTCAGAATAGAAACCATAAACACCATCTCTAAAAGAACAGTCCTCATCTATCAAAGAAGAACATATTTGATTGTCTTCTAAACCTTTTTTCACAACTAAGTGAGGGGCTTTATAAGCTTTAAAATCTCCATATCTACGATAGACATCAAGCTTATCAATATCACCTATATCACCTACATTATAAAACTCTTTATAAAACCTCTTAGCCTTAGGAGATTTGACTGACAATCTCACATCTGAAAATTCTTCACTTTTTGTATAAAAGTTAGAGATACGAGATGCGTCTAAATATGGTAGATTTGCTAATTCATTTGAATATTTAGGAATATCTTTTTTTTGAGTTAAAAGTTGAAAACCAACTCCAGATTCTATATTATTGTCTCTAATAAAAGTTTTTATAGTATTAGTCTTATTAAGTAATAATTTATTAATCAAAAAGAAATCATCCATTCCCCCCCACATTGCAATCTTCCAAATCTTAGAATTAGAATCTTTACATTCTTTTCTTGGTATGTATTTTATATCTGTAGAGTCAATACTAACACCTTCAATTATATTAGATTTAATATAGGTTTTAGGTGCGTAATACGTAATCTTATCAGATATTTTTTTAGGTGGAACATTATTGTAGTAAACAATACTTATTGGTCCTGTAGCAGAGCCAAATAATTGTCCTCCAAAGTTCTTTGGTGCATTTCGTAAAATTGAAAAATTATAAATTCTCTCAACATAACAATCATTAAATAACCATTGCCTAAAATTTGAATATGTTCTCCCTGTGTTGGTTAATACCTTAGTATTAAAAATTAGGGCTATATCTCCTTTAGGGCTAAATTTTATAGATTTATGAAGGAAAGGTAAAACCATTTCTTTTGCGAAACCAAATTGATCACAGTAATTTCTAATAGACAGTAATAAATCTTTAGTTCCAAAAGGAGGATTACCTACCACTAAATCAAACTCAATACTCTCAATCTCCTTGTTTGTCTCAATTGTATCTCTACAATAAAGATTATTACCTTGTTCTTTTAAAGAAGAATCATTAGGGTTGTTAATTAAATAAGGTAATCTATAATTTTTATTTTGCCAAAGTGTTTTTGGGTTCAAATTATCAACTAAAGCTAAATATAAACTAAAAGCCGTAACCTTAATTGATTGTGGGTGAATTTCAATTCCGTAAATATTTTCTAATAATATTTTTTTTAGAATATTAAAATCCGTTAATTTTTCCCCATGTTTATTTTCATGTCTTTTTACAAGTCTTTTAAAACTTTGTACGAGAAATATCCCAGACCCACATGAAGGATCTAATATTTTCACTTCGTGATTTGTCTCTTGCTTAGAGACAGATAACTTATCATTTAAAATAAGCTCAACCAAAGAAGGAGGTGTATAATAAGTCCCCGTTTTATGTTTTAACTCAGGGTTAATTTCAGATAAAAAATTCTCATATATCTCACTTAATAATTCAATTTGAATAATACTGAAATCAAATAACCTCCAATTATCAAATAACTGAATTTGTTCATAGTTGCCTTCATTCCCACTAATAAAACACTTTTTTATTAACTTTAATTGAGAGACTGTAATTTGTTCATCTTCGTCAACTGTAAAAACATTTCCATTAAAATGTTCTTGAAGTTTATTAAATAGCGTGTATGTATCTGAATCGTTATCTAAAATATCAAAATAGGATTTAGCTCCATTTTTTATTTGAGAATAAAACTTTTCATCAGTACCCCCTCTATCCTCTAGATACAAGAGGAATAAAGATCGCATAATTATTTTGTGAATAGTATTAATATCAAGTCCCTCTGATTGTAACTGTTTTGCTGTATTTATTAAACTCTTAACAAGATATTTATCAACCCTTCTTTGTAAATTTATTTTTTTTCGAATTGAATAAGCTTCTTCGATAGTCCAAATAACTCCCGAATCAACAGAAATAGTAGAAAATAAATTTGATAACTCTTCTAAAGCCCTCTTATCTTTAAACTCGTAAGATTTTAATTCTATTTTTTTAAGTTCTGAATTTAAATCTTTTTTTTCTTCTGCAATAGTTAGAGGTTTCTCAGAGCAATTGTAAATACGGATTTCAGTATCACTATAAACGTAAAAGAAAAGGACTTTTTTATAATTCCATATAAGTCTATGAATGTTGGTAATTTCAAATAAAACATCAGAGTTAAAAGAATCTACTTCTTTCAAAAATATAGACGGATGACTATTACTACCTGCATCAGTTGAGAAGTAAACTTTGTCAATACCAAAGTATTTTACATCGCTTAAAACTGATTGCTGACTTTCAGAAAAATGGTCGTAATCTTCGTCAATAGGAACTGATATTGCTCTATCAAAACCTAATTTTTTTATTACATCCAATTTTATCATTTATCGACCCTTTACCAATACTTTTCTGTCCGTTTCAAATATACAAATTTTAGTATTCTATTTTAAAACTTTATCAAAGAAGCCTTATATCGATTTCATTCATCCAGTACCATCATCCGAAAAGATTATGTTTATGATTCAAATTTCTCAAACATAATATAAAACTTGGTAAACCTATTAGAATTTTAAAGTGGTCAAATTTAATGAGGTTAAGTAAAATTTTATGGATTCGAAAAAATAGATCTCTTTATTAAAATTCTTCACATCTAAAATGACTAGCATTCAACAACTCTTTAAAATTACCAATGGATTCTTTCATTAAACTGTTTTTTATTCTTAATATTAATTTTTCATTCAATTTAAGATCTTCTAATAAAAAACATTAACCCCCTTTCAGCTTCGCTTTGTTACAAAATGATAAGTATCAAAGCCATCTTTCCAAAGGAGCCCTTTGGAAACCTTAAAAAAAGATAAAATTCATGCTTTTAAAGTTGAAACAACGTTTCTAGATTAACCACCTCAGTGCGTAGATTTGGATTGTTTTGTTGTAACTCATAATGTACTTCTGAAACTAGACTTGTATCAGTTACATTTACAAGTAATAAGGGCATTATTTTTTTATTTCTAAACTCGTCCAACTCCTGTTGAAGCCTTTCAACATCTTTGTTTAATTTACCATAATGTTTTCTTATTTTATGTTTAAGCTTATTCTTTTCTGTATTAATTTTTAACATTTTAACTTCTACAATATAAGTTACTTCTTCTTCACTAAGAATAGCATTATACATACAATCAATTTCAATATCTTTTATAAAAATTTTGTTAGTTTCACATATAAAACCTCTCTCTTCTAGTTTAAAAACTAATGCATCAAGCAATAAACCGTCTTGTTGTTTAATTTTTTGGTAAATATTATCGTCTAATTTATAGGGCACAAAATAAGTTAATTCATTCTTACATATTGGACATGTGAAGTCTTTAAGTTTTTTAGGACTAACAGATAATTTAAAAACCCCTTTATATGTTCCTGGATCACAATTTAGACATTCTAAAAAAGCATCTTCTGTACTTGATATAATAATATTCCCTTCATATAAGTGTCGAAATAGTTCAATTCTAGATTGAAAATCATCTTCACTATTTAAAGTATTTACTAATATCTGATTTGAATTATATAATTTCTTGTAGGAGTGATTAATATATAGTTCATTAATAAATTTTAACCCTTCTAAAAACTTGTCTATTGTATGTTCATTAATTAGCTCGTTATTTTTTTTAGGAATAAGTGAACGCTCAATATTATCCTCAATTTCTTCAAAGGTTTTTAAATGATTCCCAACGAAACCATATTCCTGAAACAATTTAATAGCATTCTCCTCTCTTTTGTTCTCATTAGCTATTAAACGAAATATTTTTATTATAAACTTCCAACCATTACTCTCAATATCTTTATACAAATTAGTTAAAGGTTTTTCTAAATGTTTTTTGAAAAAATCTTCTAAAATTGGTTTAAAATATTCAACTTTTTCCTCCATTGAAAAATCAAGTTCTTCATTCTGTCTCTCATTTCTAAATTTTATGGCGTCAAAATCATTAATATTATCTTGAGCATTAGAAATAATTAACTTGTTAACGGAATATGTATAGGATCTATTTTCTGAACCTAATAATACAGTTTCTAAAAGTTCTTCTTTGGATAGTAAAAATATATTTCTACAAGTTCGATTCTTCCAGAATATATTATAAAAATTCTTAATGACTAAATTATTTTTATCTGGCATATTTTTGAGGTAATTTTAGTGGTTTAATAACTTTCTTTTAATTATCATATCTGAGACTAAAGTAGTTTTAATAATCTAAAAAAATACTTTAAGTTACTTTTTATAAATATTCAGAACGAGGTAGATCAAAAAAAGTTGATAGTAAAACTATCAACCTCTATATTTTCGTTCTCGAGTTATTACTTCTATTCAGTAGTAATAATTATATTAGTACGTATAACTAAAATTTCAGATATTTTCTACCCTTACATATCCCCTAGGACGATTGAAGACTTCTAGGATATTAAGTCAATTTTTCTAGTGAAGCTTTTATAAATTCTCATGTATTTTTTCAATAAGTTTGACATGTTATCCTCTTATTTCTTTGAAGGTGTTTTAGGCTTAAATTCAAACTTTGGAAGGTTTGTATTCGCTCCTTTTGCTACTCCATCACCAATTTTATGATTTTTAACAATCCCTTTACTCGTTGGTTTTCCTCCTGTATTGTTTCCCTTATTATTCTTTGCCATTTTTTATATATTTATTTAAACGATTTATACTTGCTATATTTTTAGACTTCTCAGTTCCCTCTATTTTTTCATGTCTAAATGACTTTATCATTTCTAATTCCTCTGCATTAAGCTTTTTATACTTCCCATTAGCTTGTTTATCTGTAATTTTCTCTTCAAATACATCACACCATAAATCTTCAAACTTTCTTGAATACTCAATATAGAACTGATTTACCCTATCCAATATATACAGTTTTTCATCTGATATAATAAAGATGTCTTTCACCAAATTAAATACCATAACTGAAAAGAGTAATATTAACCATATTAATGATTGATTCGAAAACCTATACCATCCAGCTAAACCAATAATATTTAAACTAATAGTAGTTACTTTAGCTATCTTTTTAACAAGTCTTTTTCTTTTTATATAAGATCCTAAAAACTCTTCATAAAAAAAAGAATCGCATAAGTCTTCCCAAACTCTATCTTTAATCATAATATAAAGATATTACATTTTCATTTCTAAATCATATCTAAAAATTGAAGATATTCACAAACTTGTCAACTAATTAGCCTAATAATTGCTTACGCACATACTTTTTTGGTTTGTATTATCAATATATTTCCACAATCTAAAAAGTATTTTACCGCAAAAAGAAAAGGTGTTTTTCCTGTTTTCAGGATATCGGATGCAAACTCTCAATTACTTCTTGCAGTGATTCTAAGTTTTCTTGCACATAGCGTTCTGTTGAAGAAATATAACGATGCCCAGCCATATATTGGGTTTCTCGTATATTGTAATGATTGAGCCAATGTGTAATCACAGAAGCTCTAATTTGTTTGATATTGGTAAGCTTGTGATTGAACTTCCTAAGTTCTTTGCAGATGGTATGGCTTATGAAAAATCTATCGTTTTTAATAGGAAATAAAGCGTCTGTATGAATACTTATCTTCTCTTTAAGAATGGCTCTATGCTTCTTTAAATACTGAACCAGTGGCAGTATTTGATTCGATTTAAACTCTAAAGTTCTACTATTGGTTTTTCTAGTACTTGGTATATATACCTTTCCTTTGTTTAAAAGGATATGTTCTATCTTTAAGGACTTCAATGCTGTTGAGTTCATCCCCTGGTAAACCATAAATCCAATAATGACTTTGTTTCTAATAGCTACTGACGGACAGTTCGGGAATTCTCTTTGTTCTGTTTGATAGCTATAATAGAAATCTTCTAATTCCTCAAACTCAAAAAGATTATGATGAATGGTTTTTCTAACACCTCTAATATTTAAATTCTCAATAGGATTACTCATTCTAAAATCTTCATCTACCAAGAAATTAAAAAAGAGCTTAATCGCTCCCATATAGTTTTTAATCGTGTTTTGTAATATTCGTTTTCCCTTCCCTTTCTGAAATTTCTGTACGTATTCTAAACAGGATTTATAATCCATGGTTAAAACATCGTACTCTTTTAGATCACACCAATTCAGGAATAGTTCTGTACTGGTGGTATATCCTTTAACCGTAGTTTTAGAATAGTCTTGTTGTTGCAAGTAATCCGTAAAGAAAATAGCGTATTGGTTGTTATTTATCATCGGTAGATTTTAGTGTATGTGATTCAGCAAGATGCGTATACAACTGCGTACTCTCCAAAGAAGCATGACCTAGAAAAGTACTAATGAGTTGTAGTGATACCTTGTTCTGCATTAAATGGGTTGCAATACTATGTCTGAGGGTATGCATGGTAATTCCCTTATCTATCAAAGTTTGATTTTCGGTTGCCTGTATGATTTCTTTTAAACGTCCAGCAATGGTTAAATCACTCGCTCTTTTTCCTTTGGTAGAAAGTATAAGGGCATCCGTTTGATAGTTTTTTATGAATTCATTTCGGTGTTCGTAGATATAATCTTCTAGAATTTCTAAATTGAATTTATTAATCGGAACAAAACGTTCTTTGTAATTCTTCCCTTTTCGTACATAGATGCGTCCCTTTTCAAAAAGTATATCGGAACAATCCATGTGCATCGCTTCATTTCGTCTGAGTCCACAGCTATAGAGTAATACCAAGATTACTTTATCTCTCGCCTTAAAATGCTCACTCATGTGTGTGTACTCACAGGCATTAAATAGCTGTTTGATTTCTGATTGGGTTACAATATTAATAAATGGATTCTTATCTGTTTTTTCTTGTTTAAGATGAATACCAAATTTTACATTGGTATTGTGTTCTTTTAAATACTTCTGAAATTTCTTTAAGGCTTGTTGGTGCTTATTGAGAAATGCTTTTGATAAACTACCACCTCTTCTTTCATTCTTTCTTTGAGAGAGTTGTTGATAATATTCTTTTACGGTTTGGGTGGTAATCGTTCCAATATGGCTATGTCCATGTTTTTCTAAATAGTAGAAAAATTCTCTTAAGTGATTGGGTAAGTTATATACCGTTGTAGAAGCATAACCCAATACGGACAACCAATTCTGATACGATACTAGTATCGTTTTATAACTCTCACTTTTCAAATGTAATTTCCTCATCCTTATGTTTTTAGTGTTTTGTGGCGAGTTTTATTTTTCTCTTTGATTTTTAGTGAGTTAGCCTCGCCACTTCCCTTTGGCGAACCACTGGCGGTGGCGCACCGTAGCACGGTGAAGCAGTTACTTCTTTGAGAGTTGTAATTGCTCCATAGAGAAATTAAGTGCTTTTTCAATATTTTCTTCTAAGGCTTTAAACTCATTGATGTCTATAATCTCGTATGTAAAAGAATCTCCCTGAATATCTGCTCTTCGTTTGATATATCCTTCTTGTTGTAAGGTTAGTTGATATCGTCTAAGAGTACTTTCTGCAATGCGTAGTTCTTTTCTTATTTCTCTATTGGTAAATATGACATCGCCTTTGATTGTTAAGTAAGCTTTTAATTTCTCCAGATAATTTCTTGTCGCTCCATTTATAGTATCTGATTTCCTCAGTAGAATATGCTTTAGTAATTCATTCGCATATTTAATATCTTCAATACTACTTTCTATATATTCTTCTCCTGTATCTATATCGTAACTCTTCTCTCTTTGGAATTGATGATAAAAAGTAATGGCTTCTATGAATTGAAGATAATGCGCATTGGTTCTTCGTGGTTTAAATACTGATTTCGGTAAACTTAAATACTCAGCATAGGGGTTGATTATTTTTATCGGTTGTAATAATCGTTGTGCGTTACAAAGAAGTTCTGATGCAGTTAATTCATCTTCTGCTCTAATTTTACCTGCGGAAGCTTTTCGCTGGTATTCCATAATACACTCATCTTGGGATTCGCTTTCGTCTATGTAGAGTAAAAAACTACGATTGGAATTATCCTCGTAGATTTTTTCTTTGGTAGTACATCCAGCAACACTCACAGGACCCTCAACCACTAAATGTTTGACTCTTCCCTGTCCGCCAATTCCCTTTTGTACAGTTGATTTAGTAATCCTCTTTTTTGTTTGTAATTCACGTAAGGGATACAACGCATCTTCCGCTCCATCAAGGTCTTCTATTAAAATCAGCTTATTTTTAAGTTCTTCTTTCTTAAAGTAATAGAAGCTATTACTAGATAATGATGTCAGACTTAATCGTTCCTCTTCAGGAATCAGTTCTGATACTTTAGATTGTAAATGTGTTTTTCCTGAACCGCTACTTCCAAAAGAAATACAGTGCAAGGGATTACTCATCTTTCTACTAGTAAAGATGATATACATTAAGAGTCTATTTTGCTCCTCTCCAATCACTCCTGATTGACCAATTAATTTATTGGTCTTTTCAAGGAGGTTTTTAGATTTCAAAAAATCAGATGCAGAGCGTCGTTCTTTTTTAGTTAAGAGATATTCTTCTGCTTCGGTTTCTTCCTCGGCATCTAATAAAGCCAATCGGTAGTTTTCTAATTTACTAATCAGTTCTTGTAATGCTCTTCGAATAGTAGAGGTTCCAATCTCTAAAAACTCTGCTAATTTTCTCGTGAATTTCTCCACAGCAGTTGAGTTGTATAAATCCAGATTATGTCGGATAGCATGAAATTCATCATCAGATTTATGAACTTTCAAGGTGACCCGCATTCTATCTAATCCAAAAGTGGTAATACCACCTAAAATATGGAAGGACAGCTTTTCATTACTATAGGTAAAGTGATTTTTATTTGAAGTATTAAATTCGCTCATGATTAAAAAAAGCTTTATTACACAATTTATTATTTCAAATATAAACAAATTTGTTTAAATTAAAATATAATACTTGTGTTTTTTGCTGTTTTAAAAAATACACACTACATTTATAGCCAAATAATTAGCACATGGAGCCAACACACGCACTTTTACTCGAAAACATTAAACGTATACGTAAGGAGAAAAAAATGAGCCAAAAAGCCGTTGCTGAAGGTTGTGGAATGCTTGTTCCTACATATTCTCGTCTAGAACGCGGAGGAGCAAATCCTGGACTGATTACTATGGTAAGGATCGCGGAGGCTTTAGATGTTTCTGTTATTGAACTTTTACAAACTTCTGAAATTAAAGATCGATCAGTGGCTCAGAAATTAGAAATGGTAAATGGCTTATCTGAATACAATAAGAATGTAGTTAATATTATGTTGGACTCCATGATTGAGAAAGACCGTATTGAGAAAATACAAGAAATTAAAATGAAATCGAGATTGGATGAATTGAGTAAAATTCGAAACAAACAATAAAAAGGTTTAATAATTTTAATACTTAGAAGTAAAAAATGATATTTAATAAAGAATTTAAAGAAGCTATCAGTAATTTACCATCAAAGGAAAAGGATAAATTGATACTACGTTTACTAAAAAAAGATTTAAATCTAGCAAATCGTTTATCTTTTGAATTATTAGACACTAGAACTGCTGATGATAGACGCTTAGATATTGAAAAAAAAATTAAAAATAGAATTGAACGTTTTTCTCAACATTATTCTACACCTGGTTATTTGATGATGGATATGCGTGATATTAGCGGAGAAATAACTGAGCATGTTAAAATAACAAAAGACAAGTTTGGAGAAGTAAGTTTAAATCTATTGATGCTAAACGAAACATTAGTTATTCATAATAAACGTATTTTAGAAGCTACTCAAGGAAAAGCAAGAAAGCTATGTACTTACGTAATTGCAAGAGCATTTAAAATTCTTATATTAATATCTAAGTTACATGAAGACATGCTATTAGAATTTAATCCTGAATTAGAAAAATTAGGTGAATTAATATCCGAAAATGATTATTTGATGAGAACCGCTATTCAAAATGGTTTTGATGTTAATTGGCTATTACAGACTAATTTTCCTAAAAATATAGAAGAGATACATAAAGATATTAGAAGCCAAGGTTATTTAACAAGTCAGATCTATTTAAGAGCCCCAAACTATACACCAAAGTAAGACATTTTAAAATTTAAAGGTGATAGCATTTATAATCCTTGTTGGATTGTGATCGAAGAAACTGCTACAAAAATGACTATAGAGAAAGACCGTATCGAGAAACTACGGGAAGTTAAAATGAAAAGTAGATTGGATGAATTAGAGAAGATTAGAAAGAAGTCATAAAATCCATCTAAAAAAATTCTAGATGGATTTATAAATGGTACATTAAAATTAGCTATTGTTTTTATTTGGATTTAGCTGTTTTCCTTTATTACCTTGACCTTTGTCATACTGTTTGTTTGTGCCAGAATTTCCCTTATTTGGATTTTGTTGGTTTGACTGATTGTCTTTCGGGGTAACTTTCTTACTCATGATTAAAATCTTTTAAATTAATATTGATTTAATCAGTACATAATTCATTCCTAAATTCGTAAAATTGACATATTGTCATTAAATTAACAATTATGTTGTTTTTTTACAAATAAACATAACCTTTTTCATTTCCATTATGTATCCTTAGGAAATATACGCCATTAGAAAAAGCACCAATACCCACTTGCTATCATAGTCTTCTATTTTTAATGCGTATTTCTAGTAATATATAAAAACCAAATAAATACTTCGACACTAGCCCAGTACGGCTTTTTCGCAAGGATTTGCTCCTTACGGATTCCTCCTTGTCAAAAAAACCTTGCCACTGGGCTTTACCGTCAGCGTATTATTCGTTAACCTTTATATAATACTATGACTACTCAAGAAATTAAAAACAAATTAGAAACTATTGCACAACAAACTGAGCAAACTATTGAAAGGTTCATTGCCTATGATTCTCTTAATTATGATGAAGATGATTGTACCACTTATATCAAAAACATCTTAAACCCAAAGACATCAATGAGTATGACATTTCAATTTATACAATACTCAGACGTTGATACTTTTTATAGTACTTATAAAACAGATGTTCTTAAAAAACAAAAAGAATATGGAATTACAGCTAAAGACCTTTCAGAATTTAGAGGTGATAGCATTTATAATCTTTGTTGGATTGTAATAGAAGAAACTGCTACAAAAATGGCTAAAGAATTTGGGATTGAGATATAATCTCTTTTTTCTTATAAAACTTTCAAAAAAACATCTTGTAAATAAGATGTTTTTTTATTCAATATCAGAAAAGAATTCACCCAAACTAATTTTATGTGCATCTAATATTTTAAGGAGACTTTCGTAAGTTTTATAACAAGATTAGAGAACTAGCCATAAAAGGAAATAATTCTGCTATTATTGGACTAGCTAAATTTCAAAAAGAAGAAGACAAGTACCTAATAAGTTCTTTGTTGAAAAACGAAAGAACAGATATTCAAACATATGGAATCAAGTCCGTTATAAATTATCCTTCATTAGATTTTTTACCTATTCTAAAAAAAATCCAATCAAGAGAAATAAAAGGACAAGGAGGGTTTGACTACATACTATTGCGTTATCTATATCAAGCCATAGTCCAATATAAAAATGAAAGTTCCAGAAATATTTTAGAGAACACAATATCAAACGTCAATGAATCTGCTAAAACATATCATTATGAATATGTCTGGTTAGCTGTAAAAAAGTATCCTAATTCAATATATAAAGGAATAATAGAGGAACTTAACTATACCGATTATGAAATTAAAAATTTAGAGTAATCTATCCAAGTTTGAAAATATCACTCGATATTTGAAATTCTAACTATCCCTAGATGCGTATCATATAATCTCTAACTTTGCATGTTTGATTTATTAAGCTTTATTATGTGTATCAAAAAAAAAGAAATTCGTATGAATTTCTCTTGTATATAAAGATTAAATTATTTTACGTAAATCATTTGTCAAACATTCCAAACCTTCTTTTGTTTCAAGATACAACTGTTCAGATTGTGTTTGTATTTCCTCTTCCGTCAAGATACAATTATTAATAATATAATCTTCTCTTTTAAATATTTGACCACAGATTTCCAAAGTAAGCTCCTCCCAATCAATAGATGATATTTTTTCAATGTATAAATGATTATCATGAATATTTACCTCTTGCATCTTTGCTTTTAATTTTATTTTTATTGTCTTTGCCAAGACATTAAAATCTATATCAGTATTAGGTAATGAAAATATCTTCCTATTTGGGTTAGGAACATGGGTTATTTTTATAGTATTGTTCATTTTTAAAGAATTTAGTAAATAAGCTAAATGCATTTTAAAGACACACTTAACTTATTTACCAAATTCCATTTCAATACCATTGAAGCATATATTTAAATAATTGTCAATAATCATTCCAGTTATTTAACTTATTTTGATCTTCGGAAATCCAATCCCTATATCTTGAAATGCTTTCTCTAATATCGTTTATTTTAGTATCCAATTCATAAAGCCACCCCTCGGCTTTTGAACGCCAACTATCACTATAGGCATTATATATATCATCTTTAAGTTTAGACCTTCTACTTTCGTGACGATCAAGGGCATCAATCGCTTTATCCAAACCTTGTCTATTTTTTGATAAATTCTGTTCTATACGTTCCTTAATTCTTCGTCCTTTTTCGCGCTTTTCTTCCCATGCATTTTGTTTTTCATTCCAAGCCTTTTGCTGTTCAGATCTACGCTGTTCATATTGAGCTTGAGACACCTTCTTGTAGCGAGACCAAAAAGCATCATGATTACTTCTAATATTTACTAAACGTTGATGTACTTCTGACTTATCTGTTCTAGTCATTTCATATTTCACTGTCTTAAAATAAGCTCCAACTTCATTAAGTTTTTTACCAGCCCACTGCATATCTTCCTTTCTCGTTGCTAAAATCCCAAAAGAAATTACATGTCCTATTAAAAAATCACCTAACCAATCATAATCTAAGGATATTAATCTATTATAAATACCTCTCTTATGGCTTGCTGAGAGCTGTTCCCGCTGCTTATTTTTTTCTTTATAAGCCTTATCTCTAAGATGGAAATATCTTTGCCAAGCATTTTCTCTTTCATTTTTACTGGGGTAACGAACTGTTTTAAAATCTTTAAAGAGTTCATCACACAAGTCTATAATTTCACTCCACTCTCTTTGATTATAACTATTAAATAATCCCGTTGCATTAGTAATTTTACTTTCTAGTCGAGATATTTTTTTATCTATATTCTGCCAATTTTCAGAAAAAAAAGCTGTCATAAAAAATGATTTAGATATTAAAAGTATTAAAAATTAATTCTTTTTAATACCAACATAACAAAAAATTTCACTAATATTTTCTATTAAAAAGAGAATTATAAAAGACATTTTGGTCTGTCTTTAGTCGCTTACCATTTGCTTTAAAAACAGACGGTCACGATATCCCAAGTCGAGAATCTTTTGGGAGCATCGTGAGCAAGATTGCACCTTATCTGATTAAGTCATCAGTAAGGTGCGATCTTGCCAAAGGGAAATTTGTTTCCCTTTGGAATCCCTGCAAACCAATAAAGCTGATAACACAAAGTGTTATCAGCTTTATTTTAGCTCAATGGTTGGGTTTATCTTTTTTGATTTTTATCCCTTAGATATTTCGTAATTAGTTGGACTGAAATTAAAGTCATCTAATTCGGTTCCTTTTATTTTATATAATTTAGAAGTTTTTGAAAGATTATTAAATTCATATAATCTATATATGATATATTGATTTTTATGTTCTTCATAGAAAGCCTTTTCATTAGCTGAAAAGTAAAATGGTTCATCTATTTTTCCTTTTGTTGTTTTAACCTCTATAAAGATTTGGTTTCCATTTTTATCATAGCTTACAATATCATATCCCTCACCATCTAATTTTTTTTCAACTAATATATTATCTTTTAAGATTTTTGCCTTTTTAAATTTTTCTATTTTTATTTTTTCATATTCAAATATAAGTTCTTCCCCTAAAAAACCCAATCTACTTGATATCAATTGTTTTTTACTCCAATCAATTTTTTTTCCCTTAAAATCTCTTTTTATATTTACATAAGATTTAGTTGTTTCAGGTATATCACTAATCATTAGCCTTGAACCATTATCTTGATTAAATTGAATTAATTCTTCTTTTGAAATCAATTCTAGTTCATCATAAATTGTGGAATTATTATGAAAAAATTCTTTTGTTAATGAAATTAAAGAGTGCCAATTATAGTTTATAAGGCTTTCTTTTTTTATAACCTTTCTTATGTATAATGAATCATTTAAATAACTATCAAACTCTTTTATTCTTCCTTTCGCTAATGGCTTTGTTTTACCCGCTGAATGATTAGACCTCTGACAGTTAAGCTCTAAGTATAAATCACCATTACTATCTATTCCTAAAACAAAATATACCTTTTTAGAATCATTTTTTCTGTAAATCCTAATCCATAAGTAAGTTTTAAAACTACCAGACCATTGCCATCCTTTATCTGATCTTATAATAAAATCTTCTATAATTGAATTTTCAGCCCAATAATTAATTCTATAGACTGTAGGTATAATTAATTTGCCAAACCTAACGTTTTCCTCATTTGCAGCTCTGTATTTTTTTCCTGCAACTTCAGAGAATTTTTTGATGTTATGATATTTAAAAAAATTAATATGCTCTTGATAATAATTAATTTTAATTCCTAAATCTTCTATAATCTTTCTTGTTTCTTTACTTGAACTAAAATCGTAATAATCATTAGATCCAGTTGCTAAGGCATAAGCTTCCCTAACCAGAAGTTTAAAAGGATACTCTCTATCATTATCTAACTTTATCCAGTAATAATTGTAAATATTATTTTTTGAAATACCATTGTAGTCTATTGATTTTGCAGCTTCGATTATGTGCTCTCTTTCAATTATTTTTAACATATTTTTTATTTATCTTAATACTTTAAAAGGATATCAACTTTTTTATTATTAAATCAAATAAATATAGGCTTTATTTCGCTTTAAATAAATTTATATTACCATTCTATAATTTTTTATTTTCCTTAACTTACAATTAAATACTCTTTTAAAACCTCCTAATATTTAACATTCACGACCTTTGTCTTTAGAACGATTATTTCGAAGACGTTTTACTTGTTCTAAACGATTCTCTTTTTCAATATTTTGGTCTAGTAATCGTATTTTTTCTATGGAATACCCAAGGGTTTTAAAACGATATTTCCTGTTTTTTTGAATACCTACAAGTTTCCCATTTCGCTTATAAAGCTGATATCCTTTGTCTTTTAATTGTGTAATAAAGTGTTGTGTGGAGGTTGCCTTATCATAGGCTTCTGAAATGGCTAATTGTAGTTGTTGTTTTTCAGATAGTTTCCCTGTTCGAAGATTGATTTGATAGTCAATATCTTTTAGTAACGACGGTTCTTTTTTTTTGAATGATTCACCTTACTATGTTCCAATTTCAAGTGCTTATCCTGATAACGTTCCAAAGTTTGTTTTAACTCACGAAATTGGTTCTTAGAAAGCCGTTTTACCTTTCCGTCTAGCTCTACTGCCGATGTGATCACATGAATATGTAAATGTTGCTTATTTCGATGCATAGATGCCACTACAAGCGAATTAGGACTACGTTCTTTGGCATACACTCTAGATAATTTCAATAAATCTTCTTTGGATAGATTTTTAGAATCCGAAGCATGAAAACTAATGATTTCATGATACGCTACATTGGCTCTAGCATGAGGAACTAAACGCTTTTCATTATTAACAATGTACTGACGATTCATATTGGAAATACGTGCTTCTAAAACACTTGTTTCAAGTTCTATATTCCCTTTTGATTTGATAAGTTCTGTATGGTATTTCCTATCTCCTGAAATAAAACGACTCATCACAAATCCTTTATCTGTAATATCATGACCTACCAAAATGTACCGAAGTACATTTGATAGGTTCTTGATTGATTTTATGGATTTACTTTTTATAATCACAGCTTACGAAATTGTATCTCTAATTCCTCTATACGTTCTAATAGTACTTCCATTTCTGGAGATACTCCTGTATCTAACAACTCTTCTAATACATTTACTAGCTGTCCTATTTTTTGATGGATCGTAGAAAGAAGGTGTTGGTCATTTATAGAAGTATTTTTAGTATTTAATGCTTCATAAACTACCGCATATAAATATTTTGAAATGGTACGTGTTCCCTTTTTTTCTTTAAGTTGTTGTAACCTCTTAACATCAAATCCAAGAGTAAACTCCTTTCGTTTGGCGCGCCTTTTTCGATTGTAATGACGATGCCACTGCTTATAATATTGCTTCTTAGCGTTTATAATATCTTCTTTTGTTGGATTCGGGGTATTCACAAACGCCTGATCGAGATATTCAAATATGTTTTTATATTTCATCTTCTTGAGTATTTTGGTCAGATACTTGTTTTGGTTTACGGTATTTATCAAAATCTAAATACTGTACACTATAATCCAATGATAGTTCCTCATAATCTTTTGGAGCTTCCATCTCCATATACCTCACCAATCTAGGTTGTTTGTAATACGGGAATATTTTACATAGCATAGGACGCATACCACTTGGAATCACAATCACTTTATCTTTACGCATCGTTCTGACTTCGTCTCTAGTCATTAAATTACGTTTACGGACAATCCCTTTTTCATCTTGATAATCAAAATCTCCTAGTGTATCAGAAATTGCCTTACTCTCATCGGATAAACCCGTAAAGTAAATCTTGGTATTGGCATTATTCAATATCGTTTTAGCATTATACTCGCCATAATTTTGCGAAAGTTGATTTTCTGACTGCAATACTCCCAAAAATGGACAGTTAAATTTCCTTGAATTAGAGATGATATTTGCTAGATTTGGTAGGTGTAAACTCGAAAGTTCATCTATTATTACAAACACATTATTGTCTTCTTTTTTTGGAAGTTCTCTAAAGACATGAGCGAAAAATTGTTCGAAAAAGATACTCAAAATCGTACTGTAATATGCCATATCAGATAATGAACACCTTAGAAAAACAACAGTGTTTTCTTCTCGGAATTCGTCAAAATTGAACGTATCTACACTTGTGATATCTGAAAGGATTTCATCATCCCCAATAAAAGCCAAAGAGGCTTGTGCCGAACTAATGATACTTGCTCTAGTGTTTTCTGAGTTCCCCATAATAGAAAGGAACTTTCTCCATAAATGCTTAGGGGTTGTATCTGCAAAATAACTATCAATAATTTCAGGTTCCCCTTGCAGTGTTTCTAAGATTTTAAAAACATTAGCTAAGTTTTGATGCACTCTAGATTCTGTTTCTCGAAGATGGTGGATACAAAGTGCTATGAGCTCTGCTGCTTTTAATGCCCAAAAGTCTTGTTGCTTTGAAGTGGTTCTAACCAGCATATTTGAAATCTTAGTAACATCCGCATTCGTTTTAATACGATGCAAAGGATTGTAGTATATAGAGCCGTACTTATTGGTAAAATCCAATACTTTCACCTTCATTCCCTGAGTTAACAAAAAGTTCTTTGTTTTTATTAGTTCCCCACTAGGATCGTTTATCAGCATTGACACTCCTTTTTTCTTGGCTGACAACCCAATATTGAAGATACTGGGGTAGATTATGGCTGTAGATTTTCCACCTCCTGACGGTGAGACTATAAGCATATTATTTTGAGATTGTTTTACCGATAGATGTTTTTTCCCTGTCACAGAAAATCCTTTATATCGTGCAGAAATGAGTTTCGAGGCTCTTGTAAAGTCAGCATCTAATGTTGTCTTTTTTCCGATGATAGCATGTAAAATTTCATCTAGAAATTCTCCTATTCTCTCAAAGGCTATCGTAATTATATCTTGTAAATTCATATCCTTTATTGTTTTTGATTAAATAGAAATATTTGAAATCTGTACCATTCTAATTCGGCAGGCATATCAATTGCTTTGCTGTTTTGGAACAATTCAAGAACCTGTATTTTGGTCAAGGAATCATTTGAATTGGGGACTAATAAGGTTTGTCTATTTCTTGGATTGTAAAAACCTTTATTAGCACCCTTCAAATAAGTTGGATGGTATCCATGTTCTAATAAATATGCTTTTATTTTATTTGATGTTATTTGTATTGTATTCATAGTATTTAATTTTGTTTCTTTTTTTCTTAAAATCTATCGGTCTAATAGTTTCTTAAATGCGTTATTAAATGCCTCTAGAAGAAGCTCCCCTCCACGTGTACATAAGTACACCCAGATAAGAGCAATCTTTAAAAAGAACCCTAAAAGAGTCATCACGTTTTTCATAATGATCTGGTATTTAGTTTTGAGGTAAATTCTATAGAAATACCTATCCTAGAGAACAGTTGTACATACAATTGTTTTAACTTTTGAAATAGCTCATCTTCAGCAATCGTTCTTGGTTGATAAACCACGATAACTTTTATTCTATTAGAAGATTGAACCCTTTCTGATTTTCTTAAAAAAAGGTTTAAAACAGCCACTGGTTTTTGAGTTAACAAACTCATGTCAGTCGCCTTGTATGTTGAAAAAAACTTTGTATTTTCACGTAAATCAGAAAACAAGTATATCTCAGTAGGCGCACTATCTTTTTGTACTTCTTTTAACTCCTCGATAAGAGGCAACCAAATAGAAGAATAACGGTATACAGCGCTATCTTTTTTCGCTTGTAATAGTGAGGTAGACTTCTTCTTAAAATCAGCCACCAATCGTCTGCGTTGTAGTTCATTTCCCAATAAATGATGTTCTTTTTCTATAGAAATAACATCACGAGAATTCATTGTTAGGCTGGTAATTCTACTGTACCTAAAGGTGACTGAATGCCATAAATCATCCTGAAAACCAAAGAAACCTGTAATCGTTTCAGCATTCGGTTTTGCAATGAAATTAGTCTCCGTAACATCTTCTAACACAGAAATAACAATCGTTGTATCTTCCTTTTTGGTACAGGCTGATAAGATCAGCCCAAATACCATTGTATAGATATACTTTTTCATAATTTACAGGTTTAAAGAGTTCTTAAATGAGGGTAATTGTGGAATGTCATCCTTAAAAAACGCAGGTGTTTTTCCATCTGAACGATGAATACAATTGGTTGAATAAAACGTTTTTTGAGACTCCTCATACAAACGTTGGATTAGTTCTTGAATGCTTTCAGCGTACATAAGAATTTGCTTTCTAGCCAATTCTGAACTTGATTGTTCTTGTCGTACTTTGATAATTGAATTTTTCAATGCTGTTATTTCAACTTGAAGTGCATCTACTGCTTCTTTGGTCAATTTATATCTATCTAAAGTTCTTTTCTCCGCCTTACTTAATCCTTTAAAATAGACAACCAATGTCGCTATGATTGAAAAAAACATATTCAAACAAGCAAAATAAACAGGACTAACTCCTGTCCCAAAATCGCTACTATTACTAAAGGTCGTAGTTCTAAAGATTCCCAAAACATAGAAGATTCCAAATAGAAAAGTAAATGCTCCTATAGCAATCAGTTTCTTTTCCATTGGTGTACGTCCTTTTTGAATAATCTCAGGTAAATTTTCTGCTAAAAAGAAAATACCTATTCCTATGGCAAGACCGATTACGTAAGATGTAATTAACGGATAACCCATTGCCTGAAGTGCCGTTCCTGATATAAGTGTATCTACCAATACTAAGAAAACCAATACGAGTCGAGTCAACTTATAACGTTCCGCTTTTTTAAGTAACGAATTATCACATTTCTCTAATTCTCTTTTTTTAAGACGACAATCCGTTTCTTTCTTTTCTAATTCTTTGGAAAGCTCATTTAACTTTGTTTCAGATTCAATCTTATCAGAAGTAATATGATAACTCTCAATATCACTTTGCATTTCGTTTTTAGTAGCCATCATCATCTTAGAATATGCCCCTGAGATAACACCAGAATACACGTCATTCTCACAGTTAACCTCTGGTTTACTGGGTTGCATTTTCCCTAAATCTATCGCTAGAGGAATCGCAATTTCTTTTTTAATGACTTCGTGCTCTTGGAGAAGTTTCTTTTCCAAGTCTTCCATCTTGTATCTAAATACAGTAATACTGTTGTTTTCTGATACTTTGTTTTTAATATTTGTGTAATTACTCATAGTTTGTAAATTTTAATTCACAAACTAATAGTCAAACAAAGACCCAGAATCAAAACACTGAAAAACAGTTATTTAGCTTTTTAGTGTTTTCATAAAATGAAAAAATATTCAAAAAATGAAAGAATTTACAATTAAATAATCCCTTCTTTAGTAGCAATGGCTGTTAATTGTGGAGTTGTTTGAGCATCGAATCGAAGTTTTAACTTCCGTATTCTTTTTTCTATAGCAGAAACAGTCATAGAAATTCCCTTTTCTTGAAATTCTTTTTCTATCTCAAACTGTTTAAGTCCTTCAGCTAAGAATCTTAAAATAGTACGGTCTTCAAAATCTATCTCTAAAAGACTTTCCTGGTATTTTAAAATTTTCTTTATACTATTACTGTAAAAACTTTCTTCTGATAATACCGCTTGTATTGCAGGAACTATTTCTTTTAAACTAGTTCTACTTTTAAGTATATAGCCATCTGCTCCTAATGAATTTATGATATAATCCAACATTTCAAGACTATCTATTTTTGATAATATAATTACTTTAGGCTTTCTTTTAGGGAATTTATTAAGCTCTCGTAGTAGTTCATCTCCACCCAAAAGTTTAGGTTTCTTAGCTGTACTCTTTAAAATTAAATCCAAAAGTATTACATCATAATTCTCTCTTTGGAAGTAATTAAAAGCCTTGTCAGCAGTAGTCACTGTAGTAATTTCACAATGAATTTCTTTTTGTTTAATTAAACTATATTCAACTCCTAAACTCACAGAATCATGATCTTCAACAAGTAATATTTTTATTGGCTTCAATGTATTATAATTATATTTTTTAATGCATAGGAATAGAAACACTAATAATTGTTCCTGATCCTATATCTGTATTTGAAATTTTAAAAATTCCGTCTAATTCTTGTACTCTCTTTTTCATATTATGAATACCGATTCCTTGTGAATCAACAGAATAATACCCTTTTCCATTATCTTTTATTTGAAATAGTATCTCTTTTTTCATCTCAAAGAATATCTCTACATGAGTAGCTTTTGAATGCTTGATTGTATTACCAATAGCTTCACGTAATATGCTAATAACAGCCTCTTTTATAGCTGCATCGACATCCTTCCAGCTTATAAGCTCTACCCCTTCACATTCTATGGACATATCGTGCTTAAAACTATATTCATTACATAGTTTTTCAATTCTTTTTTGAATAGGAATATGATTAAAAAATCGAGTACTTAATTCTTGCGAAATTTCTCGCATCTTAAGATATGCTCTATCAAAGAAAAAAACTACTTGTTCAAATTCTTTATTTTTAAACTCTTCATTTAAAGCCTCTATTCGTTGTAAGCCTATCAATAAATCACTAGCAATATCATCATGTAAATGCATTGATAATCGTTCCTTTTCATCTGACCGTGCTTTAAGTTTTTCAATAATCAGCCGTTGTTTCTCTAATCTCTTTTGTCCTAGATAATAAAAGTAACCAACAACAAGCACTATTAACAAGCTAGTTATTACAAGAAATAATAAAATATTTCTATTTTCTTGTTTCTCTAAACTAAATGTTTTTACAATTAATTGTTGTTCTAATTTAGCGTTTTTTAATTCTTGCTCATTTGACTTATAGGTAATGGTTGCAAATTGATATTTAAGGAATCGTTCTCTAGAAATTAAACTATCATTCAACTTAACATAAGTCTTTATATAATGATTGTTTACAACATTTTTTGATAAAAAATACAATGCCTTGAGCCTACTTTTAACATCTTTGGTTTGTTTTGATAATAGAAGTGCCCTCTTAAAATATGTATGCGCTTTTAAATAACTTTTTTTTGTTAAATAATATTCTCCTATATGTAAATTACTTACAGTTAAACCTCTGTTGTTGTTTTCTTCTTTTCGAAGTAGAAATGCTTTTTCCATTTTTTCTAAAGCATCATCTCTACCCATTAAAAAATAAGTATATCCTATATTATCTAATAACATTGCTTTTTCTGAAAAATACGAATCAATTTCAGTGTATTTAAGTGCTCTAGCAAAACACTCAAGTGCATTCTTATAGTTCGTATGATTTCTATAAACAAGACCTAAATTATTCCAGATTACTATTTTTTGCCTGTCTTTTTTTGAAAAACCTAATGCTTTATCATACCAATAGATTGCATCTTCATATTGTTTTAACTCACTAGAGATAACACCTAAATTATTATAAACAGCCAAAGTATAGCGTTTCTTCTTTTCATTCTTTAAATATTTTAAAGCCTTTAAAGAAACCCCTTCACTTGCATAATAATCCCCTGAATTTGTTTGTATGATAGCCATGTTCAACAGGTTTTTTCCTGCCTGTAAGCTGTCTCTTTTTTTTGAAAATATAAGCTGTGCCTTATTAAAATGATAAAAAGCACTATCATACATTGACCTTCGAAAGTAATAGCTCCCTACTTTATAACTACCCTTTGCGATTTTAATAGAATCTTTTAGTTTAGTTGCTGTATTTAAATACCGATAAGCATCTATTTTATAATCTTCATTCTTTTTTAATTTGTATTGTAAAATAGTAACTCTATCTAATGAAGAAAACCAAAGCGAATCTGAATTAATTTTACTTGATAATTTATGAGCCTGTAAAGCATTTTCTAATCTTAGAATAGTAGTATTGCTTTTCTCTTTTGACTTTTCAAGTAATAAAACAATACGATTCTTAAGGGAATCAGAATTTTCCGTTGTTTTAATTTCTTTAGTAGTACATCCTTGAAGAAAAAAACACAAACTATAAATAGTGATTATAAATTTATAAAAAGTGATTGGTCTCATTAAATGTGAATATACTAAAAATAAACACCACGCTTTAAAAGCGTGGTGTTACTATTTTTCAAAATTGACAACTAATTACTCCTCATCATCATCTGGCTCAGAAGGCAATTGTCCATGCTCTGCACAACAATCAGAAACAACTTCATGCTGGTTGACTATAACCTCCCCATATACTGTTTCTGGATCACAAGAGGTACATACTAAACTAAAAACTACTACGATTACTAATACTACTTTTTTCATATTAAAGAAATTTTTGAGTTAAAAAAATTCCCTTTTCCTTCGAAAAATGCTACCGAATCATGACTGAAACTCTACTGAGGTTTTCCGCACTTTGATATCCAAGTGCTTGTCTAATTTTGAAGAGTCAGTTCTTTTAACAATGAATACCTGTTTACATTTTTCAAATTTCAAGGAACGTTAACTCTAGAATTTCAAATGCCAAACCGTATTTAAATATTTAAAAATCAGGTGATTAAATCTTTTAGCTTTTCAAAAACTGAAAAACAATTCTAAAACTGAAAAAATTATGAGTAGAATACTTTTATCATGGATAGCCTATAACCACGATTTTACCTTTAGAGAAAACGGTACTCCTATATTTAATGAACAAGGCACTCATGGAGATTGCTACAAGAATAATTTATTTAAATATTCAGAGCACATACTACTTTCACAAGCATCCAAAATGGGAGAGGATAATCGTTTTGAAAGAGTTATTAGAGGACTTCAACCTTATGCAAATAAATTAACTCCTTACTATCTTAATATTTCTAGCAGAGATGTTGTTGATCTTGAAGTTATAATGAATAGTGTAGAAAAAGTAGTAATAAAATATCCTAAAGATGATCTAGAAGCGTATGTATCTCCTGGTACAGCTGCAATGCAAACAGCTTGGTATTTATTAGCTGTAAGGTTTAAAAATTTAAAAATATTTCAGGTAGACCCTCCAAAATTTAGAAATGGTAAGCCTCCTCAAAAAAGATGGATAAAAATTATAGAAAGCGATGTTCCTAAGAATATCAATTATTATCACGAAACATCAAGAAAAAAAACAAATTATAATACAAAAGAAACAATAGTTACAAAATCTATGGAACGGTTTTATGCCAGAGCAAAAAAAATTGCACTGACTCATGATGCCACTACATTAATTTTAGGAGAAACTGGTACAGGAAAAGAGTTTATCGCTAGATATATTCATGAACAATCAGCTGGAAGAAGTAAAAAAGATATGATTTCCGTTAATTGTGCTCAACTTGGAGACGATCTTCTAGAAAGTAGATTATTTGGAACTGTTAAAGGAGCCTATACGGACGCTATAGATACACCAGGAGCTTTTAAAGAAGCCAATAATAGTACTTTGTTTTTAGATGAAATTGGAGATATATCTGAAAAAATGCAAAAAACTTTATTGAGAGCATTAGAAACCAAAGAAATAAGCCCTGTTGGTGATTTTAAATCAAAATATAAAGTAGATGTCCGTGTAATTGCAGCAACTCATCAGAAATTATTTGACTTAGTGAAAGAAGGTAAGTTTAGAAGAGATTTATATCATCGTCTTTATATTGCTGATGTTGAAACAATTCCTTATAAGTTTCTTCCTGAACAAGAGAAGCAAGAACTCTTTGAATTCATCAATGAAAAAATGAGAGTTAAATATAGAGTCCCTGAAAATAAAAAATTAAGCTATTCCAAAGATGCTTTACAAACTATAAATAGTTATGATTTCCCTGGGAATATAAGAGAGCTTAAGCATTTAATCGAACGTTTATATGTTTTCTGCGAATCTGAGGTGGTACTTGAAGATTTACCCAATCGAATCAAATACCTCGAAGTAAAAAAATCTTTAAAGCTAGAGGATGCTAAGGAAAGACATATTCTTATGGTTTATAATATGTGCAATAAAAACTATGATGAAGCTGCAAAAATTTTAGGAAAAGGGGGTAAACAGACTATAGTTCGTAAAGTAGTTAAAAAATATTACGGTAAATAAAATGAAAACTCATAAATAGAAATAAAATGAAAACTCAAAAAATCAATGAACTATTAAAAGATTACGAAAAAGACATGCTAAATGACTGGCATAAAGCTATGGGAGATAAAAAAATAAGTTTTAAGGATTCAATAAAATATATAGGTGGGTGTGCAGAATTGGTTTGTAGGTCTCTTTATTTAAGAGAAAACAAGCTCGAAGCATCTAAAAGTATAACATTTAATGATATTGTAGAAAAATTTCATACAGAAAAAATCATGGATGACTTGATCGTATTTCATATGAATACAGTTAGAAAACCCAGAAATATAGCGACTCATTTAAGTAGAAAATATTCAAAAGCATTTGTTGATCTAATGAGAAATCACCTAAAACAAATCATGATATGGTATAAGGCACATACTGGCGCTAAATTATATGGTCTCAATTTGGATAAATACAAAGAAAGATTAAGGAAAAGACCAGTAACTACAGTTTTTAATAACTTTAATAAAAAAGAGACCATTAATGAAACCGTATATGAAGATGTAATTAAGAACGAAAGAATTATGACATTGGAACCTGAAGAAAAAATGATTACAGATACACCTGTTTATTCTTGTTTAGTAATTGACGAATCTGGTTCTATGATTGATCAACGAGATAAGGTTATAGAGTCACATTCGGAAGCTCTATCTGCCATAAGAGGAAGTATGATATGTAAAAATGAAGCTCTTTTTTTAATGCAATACACTTTTAATTTTCAGAATAACTTATTGAATGCTCTATCTAATGTTGAATCAAATGCTAATGACAAAATTATTAGCCTTAATTCTAATAATTATAAACCATTCGGAAGAACTGCCTTATACGATACCTTATATGAAGCTATAACAACACTTCAAATTGAAGTAAATTCATTTAAGAACAATAGACACAAAACACCTAAAATAACTATTGCTATTCTAACAGATGGAGTTGACAATCTTAGTAGTAAATCTGCCGAAGATGTCAGAATGTTGATGAGTGATTTATATGAGAAACGAGCAATTCAGAGTTCTGTGGTTATAGGTTGGGAAGAAACTAGTGACAATCAATTAGAAACTATTAAAGAAAAAATTGGGTTTCAAAAATACATTTCTTTAAAAAAGTCTGATCCTTCTGCAATTAGAGATGCTTTTCAGTTATGGTCACAATTAACTATTTCATAAAAAAATACCCAATTGCCTAAGACAAGTGAGTAAGTGTATTGGTATTAAATTATTTTTTTAATTCCCAGTTAATTTGTGCAAAACCATTAACATTTGTGAAAATGATTGCCTCTAATTTTTGTTCCCATTCAGAATAACTAACTCTAAGTTCATCAGTACGATCCATTCGGATTTGAGCACCTGAAGTTGGTTTAACATATACTGCCAACCCATCAGGAACATAAGATACTGATACCCCAAGAAGAGATAACTGTCTCAAAAAATCATCTTTAGGACAAGTTAAATGTGAATAATTAAATACCATTAACTGAATATTTGAAATTAATGTAGCCATATAAAATTGTTTTAATGTTTGATACTATCATAACTGAATTTAAAAAAATGTCAAGCCTTTCTAATATCTAATTAAAATTATATCTCTATGAATATCATTATAAATGAAAGTAGTTATAATATCAGTAATATAAAACATTCCTTTTTAGGAAAAGAAGCTAAAGTATATATACTAGAGGATCAATGTTTAAAATATTTTACAGAAGAAACCCTACTGCAAATATCTAAACAAAAAAAGGTTTTACTTCTTTGTGACAAGTACGACGAACTCATTAATAAAGAAGGGTTTCAGTATGTTGGCATCCCAAAGAACCCTGCCTACATCAAAGATAAATTCATTGGATATACTATGACTTTTTTTAAGAGTTGTAAAACTATTACAGAATATAAATATCATCTCTTAAAGAATAAATACAGAATAGATGATTTTAATAATCACAAAGCTATAGACATAGTAAAACAATTATTTAATCATTTAAAATTATTACATGATCATAAAATTATTTTAGGGGATATCAATCCAGAAAATATTATTATTAATACACAAACCAATAAGTCTTTTATTATTGATATTGATTCTGCTCATGTTGGTAATTACGGAAGTTTTACTGGTAAAGATGAATATATGTGCCCAATAGTAGTCTCCATTGGGGTTAATTCAGATAAATCTTGGTCTTATAGTACAGCCAGCGATATTTATTCATTAGCAGTTATCTGCCTTGAATTAATCATAGGAACACACCCGTATGAAGTACCAGTAACTCCTATCATAGAAATATCAGAAGCAAAAAAAGAGAATGTGAGTTATTTGAATTATTATCATACTAAGAAAACTAATTGCAAGGGGTATATATTAAAAGACAAATTTGTATACGAAAAAGTATTCTCTAGATTAGACTATCTCAAAAAGGAATATTCTGATTTGTATTACTTTTTTGTAGATACCTTTATACACGGGAAGAGAGTATATTTAGTTGATAAAAAAAGAGTTATAACCACTCCCCTCTATACAACCAAAAGAAGAAAAAGAATTAAAAAAATTAGACCTATTAGAGGATATACTCCCTTACATAAAAAAAATGACCCTATTGAATTAGGGATGTTTCTTAATCAATTTAACATTAACTTAAAACATATTAAACAATGATAAATAACTGGGAAAAAGCCCCTTTTATTAACAATTCAGGAGGCTTATTAAAACAAGATGCTCATACAAATCTTCCTTTTTCAATTGGAGCTATAACCAGACAAGGGTTTAATCATATAGACAGCGGAATTTCAAATCAAGATGCGATCAGACTTACCGTAAAAGATGATTTGATAATAGGCATATTATGTGATGGATGTACTAGTAATCACCCTGAGTTACTTGATGAATTCTCTCAAAATCAAGTGGGCGCTAATTTAATTGCTAAAATGGTTCTGAATTTATGTTATCAAAATATTCTTCCAAGGAAAAATAAAATGAATTTAGAGGTTTTTGCTAAATGGCTTACTAATGAAGTTTCACAAAGAATAAAAATGATTTTAAGAGTATTAAAGATAGATAAAAATCAACACCTTAATTTTATTTGTAATAATCTTCTTTCAACCATAACTGGAATTATCATAAGGGAAAAAGAGTTTTTTATATTTCATTACGGAGATGGAATCGTAAAGGTAAACAAGAAAAAATATGACCTTTCTAAAAGCTCAGGAAATTATATCGCTACATCTCAATATATGTCTAACTACGATGAATTATCCTTTAAAATAGTAACAAAAGGTATGACAAAAACATTGACAAATGTATGTATAGCATCAGACGGTTTTTCATTAGATATGCTTAATACTAATAGATTTAATAAACTATCTACCAAAAAACCTACTAAAAACGGTTTCATTGATCTAATACCTGAATTTCATGGAGAATTCCTTAATCAATATTTTGATGAAAAAAAAAGTTTAGAATCATGGCCTAATGACGATGCTAGTTTAATTATGATCAGAAGGCAAAAAAACAATAACTAATGATAGAATTTACTCAGAAATTCCAAAATGAAAATGGAGGGTTCTTGCACGCTATTAGTAAAAAAAGTGCTCTGTATATCAAAGACATACTAAGAAAACACCATTCTCTAATAAGGCTAAAAATAGATTTAAAAAAATTAGATAGAACAATTGTTCATACACATCCACATTTAGATGAATATTTTGCAGATCTTTTATTTCGAAGTTCCCTTCCTGAATATAAAATGGGGATCGATTTCATGGAAATGAGTGTAGAGTCTCAAGTATATGACTCTACTTGTCATGCTTATTGGCCTAATGCTGCAGTTATGGGTATTGGTGCAACATTAAAAAGCAAGCCTAATACCATGTATCTTTTTGATGAACACACAAACAATGGTAAGTCTAAAGAACCTTCTTGTAGTCAATTAGTAGCTGATCAAATTTTTAAAAAATATTTACCAAAATCTATTAGAACAGTTCTTAAAGAAGTTAATGAAATCGATTCAGCTGGTGGCGCACACGCACAACACATAGGAAACATAATGAAAACTGCTCATCAAATTCGTTTCATGTTTAAAAAAACGCGCCTCCAACATCAAAACATACAAAACTGGATACCTGATCAGTGGAAAAAAGCAATGATGGATGCTTCAATTACTGCTATTATTTATTGTTTAGAAAATAATATAGAACTAGAAAAAAACTTTCAATATAGAGGCAAATTAACTAGAGAAAGCATGGAACATTATTTTAAATACTGCCCCTATAGAGAGGATGCTCTTTTTAATAAATCAATCCAATATATGCGTGCTACTTATAGCAATCAAGCACCTTCTTTTTTAAAAGCAAACCTTCCCCTCTCTAAAACAATAAAACAAAAATTATTACTAGCTCAAGTATGTTTTGCTCTTGAGGTTTGTTGGGGTAAAACTATTTCAAAAGCTATTATGATGAATTATTGGGAGGTAATCTATCAAGGACAAGCAATATTTAACCAAGCAATAAAAGAATTAAATCCATTAACTACTATAAAAAAAGAAACAATATTGCATTGCAAATTTGGGAGTTTTCAAAAGCAAGAAATTCCACTAAAATCAAAAACTACAAAAAATGTTAATCTTTGGTTATTATATGGAGAACCAACTCCTATGCTTTCTATGGGAAACAAACCTCTTAATTATAAAATGAATCAAGAAAATGATGGATATGGTTTTGTCTTTCTCAATGATTTATTCTCTCTTAAAAAAGCTATTTTTTGTGGTACTAAGACACCTTATAATCTATGGAAAAAAATAGTCGATCATCTTTGTTTAAATGAACCTGATTGTTGGCATAAAACGCTAACTTATAAATCTGATAAGTATGCTTCATTTCTTATTAATGGAAACCCATCTCATAGATATGTACCACAAAGTAACTTAGAGTTTAAAGATTTTATAGCAATAGTAAGTAAAATAACCTCTAAAGAACAATATGGTAATTTATTCCTGAGAAATAATAACATGAAATTATATCCAAGATAACTTTTTTTAATAAAAACACCATCCTAAAAAATGGTGTTTTTATCTATATAATTTATTATTTCTCCAAATACCAAAATGTAACTGCGAGACTCACAGCATCAAAGATACCAGCATTGAAATTCTCACTCATCCAACGTTTAGGGATTGGAAACGAAATGTTCTCCATTTGTGGATACCACTCAATAATCTTTTGGGAGATTTGATATTTCGATTGCGGTCTAGACTCAAACTCATTAAAAACATGTTTTATTTGTTCTCGTGTATAACTATAGATTTGTAATCCTTGTGTTGATACCTCATGAGCAATTTGATTGATCAGCTGCAATGTTCTTTTGTGAGTACGATTTTCTGACAATCCTCTGAGTAGTATTACGTCAGGTTTATAATAGTCGATATATCTCTGAATACGTTCTCTTGATTTTTTAGAATTCACAGGACGTATTTGACCCAATCCATAACTAACCAGTTTTTTAGGAGAATCAAATAAAGCATAAGCCACCCCATAGGTATTAGGATACAAGGCTAAAATGGTCGATTTTTTATCTGTCATATTAATCTGTATGCTTTGTTAATTTATTAATCAGTTTATGAATACCGTTTATTCTCCTTGAATGGATATGCAATTGACTTTTGTTTTCTAACTTTTCTATTAGTAGAAAACAACGATGTTTTACCGCTTCATAATCCAATGTAAAAAGAGGTGCAGTAGTCTTCTTTTTTGGTAAATCAAATAAAATTTGATAACCCAACATAATTTTGGGGTTTTTACTTTTACCTGCTTCAAAGCGCGATAAGTTGGCTTGATCCATATCTAATAAATACGCGACATCCTTTAATTTTAAAAAATATACTTTGCGATATTCTGAAAACAATATATTAGTTTGTGCATTCATTTTTTTAATAAATAGGCAATGCGATTACTAATTACTGCATTGCCCTGTATTATTTTACTGACAAACCCATATTCCATGGTACTCTGGTAAAAAATGTAATTCTACATTTTTTTTCGTGGGTGCTTTTATATCTTTCTTTCTATTTATTGCTTGTCATTTATTGTAAATTACTGTTTCTCTTTTTTTGTTGCATGAGTTGTAAAATCCGATCCTTATCTGAAAGCCTTTTAATTCCCTGTGTACTTTCTTCATACAATGGTTTTATAGCCTTTAGTTTAATAGTGTGTACTTTTTTCACTGCATAAGTGCAAGTAAGTTCACTGGGTTTGGTATTTTCAGAAGATTCAAGCAATGAATTGCTTGAATAATACAACTTAGCACTAGCTCTCCGTTGACTTTTACTACTCACTAAATTCCCTTTCTCATTTTTAATTGCTATCAATTCCTTTTCTAAAAGTGAACTAATTGCACTCGATACAGCCTTACCAGAGAGTCCTGTACAAATTCTAAATAAACGTTGAGATATCCATGCCCATTGTACACGTGTATTGGTCTTTCCATCATAAATACCTATCGTTTTTCTAATAATGGTTAACAACACCTTTAATTCACTTCCTTTCAAAGTTTTTAAATGTATATCAAAAAGATCGTTTGATGTTTGGGTAGTTCTTTTATACAGCATAATACTACTGTAAATAAGATATTATTTAAAAAGTAGGCGGATAGATATGTTGGTATACATATTCTGCTAGAGTACCTCCTTTTTTAAATTTTAAGTTATGGTAGATCTTATGAGAATTGATGTACCCACAACTTTATCCGAAAAAAGCAATGCTAAATTCAGAGCTTTATATAAAAAACATTTTGGAGAAGATATTAGTGTAGACAAAGCAAATGAAGAAGCCTATCGGTTACTTTCCTTTTTTGCCATTCTCTTTGAGGAAAACCCAAAATATCACAAAAGTATGGAGTAGCATATTATGCCTGATTTGTGGTATACTACTCATGGTCATCAAATAAATATAAATTAAGCCTAAAAAAGGGCAAGGAATAAATTTTGATGACCATCTTAATTTATATTTTCCTTGTCCTTTTTTGGTATACACATATGATACAGAATCAAACACTACGTTATTTTCTCTATCTGCGAAAATCTAGTGAGTCTGAAGACAGACAAATGGCTTCCATCGAAGATCAATTAAAAGAAATTAATAAAATATCTTCGGAATTAGGACTTACTATCGTTGGAGTATTCAGCGAATCTAAATCAGCTAAAGCTCCAGGACGAAAAGAATTTAATGAAATGCTTTGTCAAATAGAAAAAGGAAAAGCAGACGGAATTTTATGTTGGAAGTTAAATAGGTTAGCTCGTAACCCTGTGGATGGTGGGCGTATTAGTTGGCTGTTACAAAATAATATTATCAAGCACATTCAATGCTATGGGAGGGACTACAAGCCTTCTGACAACGTTTTAATGATGCAAGTGGAGTTCGGTATGGCAAACCAATTTGTTAAAGATTTAAGCGTCGATATTAAAAGAGGTGTCATAGCAAAAGCGGAACGCGGATGGTATCCAAGTCCTAACTTACCTCTTGGCTATATTCATAATAAAAGTAATGCTAGAAAAACACACCCTATTGAAATTATTCTAGATAAAAAACGGTTTACTATTGTAAAAAAATTATGGAAGTTAATCCTTACAGGTAATTACTCGATTGCTGATATGAAACGTATGGGAGATTCTTTAGGTCTTACTGGCAAAAATGGACGACCATATGTTAAATCCACTTATCATGATATTTTTAGCAACGAGTTTTATTGTGGTTATTTCCATTGGAAAAATCAAAAAGGAATAAAAATCCGTTACAAAGGAAAACATAAACTAATGGTTTCTCAAGAAGAATTCGAAGAGGTGCAATATATTATAGGCACTAAAAAAAGACCAACACGCTTACATAAGTACAAGTATCCGTACAAAGGAATTTTCTCTTGTGGAGAATGTGGCTGTAGCATTACAGCGGAACGAAAACATCAAGTTAGATGTACTTCATGTCGGTTTAAATTTTCTTGTATCAATAGAGATGATTGTCCTAAATGTAATACTACAATCAAAAAAATGATAAATCCGACAGTTATTGATATTACCTATTACAGATGTACAAAGAGAAAACAACCTTGTTCTCAAAAATTTATAACTAAAAAAGAATTAGAACTACAATTAGAACAGATTGTTAGTGACATTAATGTCTCAGAAGAATTTTATAATTTTATAAATGAGGAGTTAGAGCTTCTTTATAAAAATGATATTAAGAATAATGAAAAACTACAACTAATAAGAACGCTAAAGAAGCATATATCTGAACTACAAAACCGTACAAAGGGTCTTGCTATTATGAGAGCTGACAACGAAATAAATAGCGAAGAATACGCTACTATAAAGAAAGAGAATTTAGATAAAATAGAAAGCTTAAAGAATGAGTTAAAAGAGATCACTTATGCAGAAATAAACTGGCTGACTGTTGCTAAAAGTTACTTAGACATAGCTGTAAATGCTAAAGAAACATTTAAAAAAACTGATTATTTAACAAAGAAAAAGCTATTGCTTAACATCGGTTCGAACCAGCAGTTAACAGACAAAAAACTCCATTTTATAAGGTCGAAACCGCTATCAGCTATTTTAAATTGTTATGACTGCTATAAGGAGCAAAAAAGTAGGTTCGAACCAAAAAATCACCTTGTAAAACAAGGCGATTATGACAGTCTAGACCCTCAAAATCTGGAATGGTGCACAGGGTTGGACGTTGTTCGAACCAGTATCGTAAAGACTCATAAATCACTAGAATACGCATAGAGAAAAAAACACCAAGTTGCTACTAGGTGTTTTTATATATAATTTTAGACAAGCCAAATCTCTTTAGCCTTTTCAAATCCAACCCAGTTAAACTCTTTATCATCTCCACGAGTAGCTAGTTCATAACGAATAAACTTATCTAAAGGAATCTTAGCAGAAAGTATAAACCGTAAGGTTTCTCCATGAATATTGGAAACCATTTTTACGATTTCCTCCCAATGAAGAAAAGGGTTTACATCCATTCGAATTTGCTGAATATGTTTGTAAGACATCTTAGTGTAATTCTTAGGAAGTTTTTCGAACTCACTTTTTTCAAAAGAAGGATGAGCAGTTGGTATTACCATATAGTCGCCTTGTGTATAACTTAAGGCAACCGCATAGGTTTCACCAAATCTGTGGTTGTGATTTTGCCAAAGGGCAAGATCCATCGCTTTTTGTTTACTACTAAATCTATCCATTATTTTTTCTTTGTAATAGTAGTTTTAGTAGCAATAGGAGATACACTACCGTTTAATGAAATAATATCATTACGAGAATTCTTAAGGTCTTTGCCTTTAGTTCTAATTAACTTCTGCGTATTAAAAAGGGAACGACATTTAATATTAAACTCCGTGTAGTTAACGGTATCTTCTTTGTTGTTTACCTTTTTAACATAGAGGTCATACCAAGCTTCATTGGTCAGTTTGGTATCCTTGGCACTCATAATAATTTCAAAAGCAAGGGTAGCAACGGGATTTAACCCTGTGCTAGTTTCTGACAAATCAAACCCTAGTTCTTCAATCTTTTTTTGTTGTTCAGCATTGGCATATTTCAAAACTACAGAAATATCTCTTCGATGATCTTTTAAACGATTTACAATAATTTGTTTGTCTGATTTTACGGTTTCAATTTTAGCTTCCGTTTCTGTCAATAATTTTTGATCTGTTTTGATGTTTTCAATTAAAACATCGACTATTGAATTGTTCATACTATTAAATTTTAAGTGATTTATTATAAGGTGATGTAAAGAGGAATGATCTGTAATTCTTGTTCAGAAAAGTTTTTATTAGAAACTAGTTCGTCTAACGCTTTTTGCGCTTGGTCATAATTTTCAAAAAAACGTTTTGGAGGAGAATCAATTTTTAAAGCCTCTTCAGGTTTTATATAAGCATCGTAAATACCATATACTCGTTTGAGTTTCCCCGCTTTGATTTGAAGCGATCTATAATTAGAAAAATCATATTCATCCCAATCAGTAATAGCTTTAGAGGCTAAATAATGTGTAGGTAAACTAAGTTGTTCTAGTGTATTCCATACAGTGATTGGCGATAGTCTATCTTCCGAATTTCTATCCCATTGTTTAAGAAAGAAATCGAGAATATATCTATCATCGTCAATAACTAAAAGGAGTTCTTCTGGAGTTAAACTTTTAAAATCAACACCTTCTAAAGTAATGCTTCCTGTCATACTTTTAATAATGGGAATCAATTCTTCTTTTAAAAAGAAGCTATCAAAATAAGGATGTCGAGAAGCTGTTTTTCTAAAAGATAATTCTTTGAGGTATTGCTTCAAAAAATGGAGCAATACCTGTTTACAGGTATGATTCATTGGTTATAGTTTTAAATTGTTAGAAATGTGAATTATTATATTGGATAGTTTGCCACTAAAACTTCTGTTTTACGGCTTCGTTTTTTACCTTCTACTGCTTTTTGCGCAGAAAGTGGTTTGTTGAATGATTTGATATGCCATCCATGTTGTTTAATGTAGTTATCCAAAATACTAGAGGGATATGAAGAAAGTAAAAACCTTCCTTTAACACTACTAAGAGTATCTAAAAGGCTTGTAAAGTCTGCAACTGTGTATCCTTCATAATGTCCTTGGTGAATTTTGGTATCACCAACATACGGTGGGTCAACATAATGGAACGAATCTTCAGTATCTCTACTTAGAATTACTTTTACAGCATCATTATTTTCAATCTGCGTATTCTCTAATCGCTCTGCGATTTCAGTATTAAAAATGAGTTTCTTATTACGAAATGCCTTTACCCGTTTTCCATATTTATCGTATCCCCAAGACCCAATCTGACAAGTAAATCCCATATTGGTTGCGATATAAAATGCCCAAGCCTGCTGTAACGAGTTAAACAGATGTGGCATTCTATATATGGTAAGTGCAACGGTATAGGTAGCACGAGAGAATAGTGTGGTTTCTATCTTTGCTTTTAAATTCTCAAAATCTGTTTGTACTACTTTATAAAAAGTAATGGCTAGATTATTAATGTCATTAATAGTTTCACCTTCTACAGGTTCTTTGGCAAAGAATACCGCACCACCACCAAAGAAAGCTTCGGTGTAAATTAGATGTGGGGGAATAAGAGGTAAGATATGCTGAAGCATATTGAGCTTACCTCCATAATAAGAAATGGGGGTTTTGGGCATAAAAGGATTAGAAGTAGTTAAGGATTTATAACATCCCTTCGTCTTTAAAAGAGTAATAGGATTCGGAAGTAATAATTAGATGATCTACTACACTAATAGAAAAGAGTTTTGCGAGTTCTTTAATCTTTTCAGTTATTGCTTTATCTTGACTCGAAGGCTTCAGTTTTCCTGAAGTATGATTATGAGTAAGTAAGATTCCTGAAGCATTAGAGATTAAAACAAGTTGGAAAATTTCTCGTATACTAATGGGTACATTTTTAATAGTTCCTGAACCAATTTCTGCAAAACCCAAAGCCTGTCCAGCGTTGGTCATCAATACCACCCAAAAGAACTCTTTTAAATCGAGTCTTTGAGAATTAATATGACGACGAATATAGGCATCAGCTTCATCGGAATTAGTAATTTGGACTAACTTTTCAATTAGTGGTCGTTTGTAATGTAATTCTACGGTGTTAATTGGAGCCGATAGAATGGTTATTCGTTTTGAGTTCATAAATATTTAATTAAGGTGATTTAAAACCAGTATGAACCGATTATAAAAAGAGTGGTACTCTACTAAAAAATGACTACTTACAAGAAGTTTTCAAAAGGCAAAAGTGTGGAGGCTGAAAATGCTATACTTGGTCTACCTTGAATCATCAACTTTAAATAAATTTCATAATTAGATAGATTGACAAAATCGGAAGCCGTAAAAACAGGATCAAACTCACGTTCCATAATTCGAGCGTCTGATTGTCCTAATCGAAAACAAACAATCGTACCCACATTTCCTAAAATGGCATTCAAAATTTTAGTATTCAGCTGTGAAGTATATTGATGACTCATGATGATTCCTATTTTAAATTTTCGAAGCTCTGAAAGCATTTCTATAATGCTAAGATTTGTGAAGTTTTGAAACTCATCTAAATACACAAAAAAAGGTAAACGTTCTTCTTCGGGTGTATCAATACGACTAAAAGAAGCGGAGGCCAAAGAGGTTAATAATAAAGAACCCAGAACATAAGAAGCTTCTGCTCCTAAAACCCCTTTAGATATGTTGACCAATAATATTTTATTAGTATCCATAATTTGTCTTAGCGAAATTTGCTCTTTATTTTCCACTAAAATTCGTTTTACTGCTGGATAAGATAAAATAGCTCCTAGTTTATTGTAAATAGGAATTAAGTCTGTTTTTCCGTAATTCTTAAATTCTTTTTCAAAAAAGGTTTTAACCTCTGGGTTTATAATATTAGGAAGACATTGGTTTCTAAAATCTTGGCTATGTAATAATTTTAAAACATCCGATAAAGAAGCTTTGGGTTGATCTAATAAACAGAGTAATACATTTCTTAGAATATGAGAGAGTTTTACTCCCCAACCTTGACTTCCCCATAAACGCTCGAACACTTCCAAAATATTAGCAGTTACTAATGAACGTTTTTCATAAGAAACTCTTCGAAGTGGATTATATCCTAATATCAATTCAGGATTAGTAGCATCTATATAAACAATATCTTTTTCTCGATCTGGTGAGATATGTGCTATTATTTTTTTAATTAAATCTCCATGAACATCTAGTAAACAAATACCTCTCCCAGCATCTATATCCTGTGTTATTTTAGTATGTAATAAAGTTGTTTTTCCTGTTCCTGTTTTACCGATAATATAAAAGTGATGTAAACGATCTTTTAAATAAATACCGAAACGATCTCGCTTTTTTCTAAAATTACTTTTTGCAAAGTAACATATTGGGTTGTTTACATCTTTATTCATGTAAACAGTCTTACTCACTTTTCTGAAAATTATAAGGCGGGTAATTCTTAAAACCTGTTCATTATAAATTGATCTATCAGAATATGATAAAAAATGGCTAATGTGATAGTATAAAGTAAATAGAATAATCAAAAACTTTTAAAAATGAAAAATGACAATTACTTGGATATTTTTAAATCCAAGCAAAAAGCGATCTACCATGCCACATGGATGAACTTTAAATATCGTGTAGCTAAGATTATTTCAGGAGTAATACACGGTCCTGATGATAACTTTGCTGTATGTGAACAAATTACTGCACAAGAAATGAATACTTCTTTTTTAGATATTCTTCCAAAGGATTATTCTGATATTTCTTACGAGGCTATTCAAGAATTACGAACAGATATTGATCCTCCCAAACCTTGGGAAGAAATCAATGGATTATTTTCTACAACTGATGGAGAAATTCTTAGATATATTATCAAAATGAAAATTCCGCTTGAAAAACTAATTCGTTACGAATTAGCTTCACGAGAATATAATGAAGACCATCGTTTTTGTGGATTCGATAAGGCTAAAGAGATTTGGCTGAAATAATTGAATAATAACAGAGTTCCCTTTTTTGGGAACTCTTTTTTGTATGAAAAAACAAACTATTTATCCTTAAAAAAATCGTTACTTTTTAATCTCCCAACGATCATCAAATTTGATAAACTTAATTTCTTGCTCTTGAAAATTTTCTGTACAGTTATCTTTATTACGCTTCTTATATTTATATCTACGTAAGTTATAAAAAGGGGTTGGTTTATATTTAAATCTAAACTTAACAATAGCAGTTCCTGTATTTTTATTTTCTGCAATTCCTAAGACATCTGTCACTTCTGATTCTGCTACAATAAACAGTTCACGACCCCCAACTACCTTTGAGGTTCTGTATTGTTTACCCTTAGCAGTTAAATTATAATTAATACTACGCTCTGCATCTTTTATTGAGGTAATATATCCCTGATTCTCTAACTGTTTTAGATTATTATTAATTTCACTTAGATTATAATATCTAGACTTACTTAGTTTTTGATAGTAACTTCCATAATAATAGATTTTACTACTCATGAGTCCTTGGTGGCATTCCTGTTTAAAATGCTGTTTTAAAGTCTGTAATGCATCTTCTTTTGCTAGCTTGTTACCAGTACATGATAACATTGTAAATGTTAGTACTAAGAATAGTAGTTTTTTCATCGTTATTCTGTATATCTAATTACTACTCCTTTTACTGCCGAAATATCCTCTGTTACATTAATGATTGCATTTCCACCAATTGAAGCTGCTTTTTCTTTTAATTCTTGATAGGTCTTTTCTTGTGTTCTTGAAAAGATACCTACATTCTTTGTAGAAGTTACCGTTCCAATTTCAATATACTTCTTAGTTGGTTTTTTAGACATGAATATCTTAATGTCTGCTGGATTCGTTTTTGAATAACTTTTGGTAGAAGTTTTCATAATGGATGACGTTTTACAAGATTGGAATGTAGAAAGTCCAATTATAATAATACATCCTAGTAAAGCCTTAAATACTACTTTTCTCATAAAAATGATTTTAATTGCCTTTGACCCAAAAGGCGTTAGTTGAAAATGAGTCAAGCCAAATATAGATTAATTTTTTCGAAAGACTACACAAATGTAGCTTCATTTATGTAGTCTTTTAAGATTTACAATACTCTTACCTTGCTTTCTATAATAAAAGCATTTTGAAATACTCTGACCCTAAAGAATTTTATATTAAGCTTGGTAAGCGAATCCGTAGCTTTCGTGAAGCACAAGAACTTTCACAAAGTGAATTGGGATATAACGCTGATTTAGATAAAAGTGTTATCCAACGCTTGGAAATGGCTCGTACAAATGCTACTGTTAAAACTCTTTTAAAAATTGCTAATGGTTTAGATATTACACTATCTGTTTTATGTAATATTGAAGAAGAAAAAAAGCCGATTAATAACGAACAATATAAACCATAATTCCTGTGGGTTAAAATAGAGTGTTCCCTATTTACTATCACTTGAGTAACATATCTGAACAATCTGTAAATTCATTCAAAAATTAATATGAGAAATATCTAGTTTCAATTCAAAAGAGAGGTAACTAAATTTGTCATTGTACTATTATACTTACGGGATTTATATTTTACTGGTAAATATCTTGGTGCAACTTTTTTGAAATCTAATAGATTCCCTTCTAGCTCAGTAAATTTGAATAAATAATATGTATTTGGTGGTAAACTTTCCAAATGCCAATATACTTTTATAGAACCACCTTCTAAATCATACGTTTTTAATTTTCCGTTTTGAATAACATCTTGTAATATATCTCCCTTCATATTTTATGAATAATTCTAAAATTAATAACCATAATATTTTTAAAATGTTGTCTAGTAGTTACTACAATTATTATTTTTCTTAAACTTTTCAAACATACATTTGCCATCAGAAGCATCTAATGTTCAGGTTCGGTTTTTAAAAATTACTATTTCTAAGAAATAACTCTAAATTCGCGCCCAGAAAAAGCTATGAAAAAATGTACAAACGAAATTATCACCCTTTGGTGATTATTTTATATGCTAGTGGAATGCTAGATGAAAATCAAATTGCTCAAATACCCAAAACCACAAAATACAATTGGAAACAATTTGCTCATGAAAATTATTATGGTAACGATTGGACTACCGATTATATTGAACAATTTGATGCTATAAAAGATGTATTCGCTTCCAAATTCTTGTTTAAATCGCTTCGGTTTTTAGCGGAAACTAGAAAAGGATATTTACATATGTTAGGGGAATTTGCTCATAATAAAAAACTTTTGAAATTACATGCTTCTAAAATTGTAGGTTCTATTGTACATTTAGCTTCCTTATCTAAAGTATCGGTGGTAACTGCGTGTAAATATTATGGTGTTTCTAAAGATTGGTATTATACGCAGAAAAGAAAATTGGTTTGTGGTTTAAGTCCGTTTCAAAAATGCTATAAACAACATCCAAATCAATTAACGACTAATGAAGTAATGGATATTGAAAATTTAGTTACGAATCCAGATCACTTTGGTAAAACGAAAACTACTTTGTATTATCATGCGATTATCAATGACATTGTTACTTGTGGTAAATCTACCTTTTTTAAATATGCGTCTGCTTTGGGATATAAAAAACCAAAACGTTTTAAAAGCAAATCAAAAAAAGGATTTAGAGCGTCTCGTATTTTTGAGTGGTTACATGTAGATATTACCAATGTTCGTACTGAAAATGATGGAATACAAAAAGTAGCCTTTGTAAAAGATAATTTTTCGAAAGCGATTTTACATTACAGTTCTACCGATGGTAAAGCGAGTAGCGAATTTATTAGAAACCTTTTTCAGGAAACTTTCGAGAGGTATAACCTCTTAAGCATGATAAATCCGATTAATATTTTATCAGATGGTGGAAGTGAAAATAAAGGAGAACTCTTAACTTGGGTTCAAGATATACAAGCTCCTCCTGTGGTTTGTAAAATTACCGCTCAAACGAAAGACTTCCCTTTTTCAAACTCCATGTCAGAAAGTACGCATAGTATTTATAAAACGGAATTTATGAATGGAAAATTATCTTTAAATACACAAACTCATTTACAATCTTTAGAACGCTTTGTTCAGTATTATAATTACGAAAAATACCCCACAGAATTATACGGTTATACCACCATGGAAATTATAGAAGGAAAAATTCCTGATAAAGACAGATTTGCAGAACAAATTTTAGAAGCTAGAAAAAGTAGAGTAGTAATCAATCAACAATTTAATGATTGTAGCTCGGCTATGTCTTGTAATTCGTAATTGTATGGTTTTTGAATATAAAAAATGATTATGATTAGTAAAACGATACCTTTTTCGTTTTTAAGAAGATGTCGTATTCTATAGTTTTACATTTTCTGCTAAAAAATAGAAAAGGAATATTCGTATTTTGAATATTCCTTTCTTTTATCTTCTGAAATTTTTAAACCCTTGCTATTACTGGATTTTCCCAACATTGGAACCGTTTTGTAGTGGTTTCAAGTAGAGAGCGCCTTGTAATAATAAGTGTCGTATGTCCTTAAACTCAAAAGCTAATCCTAACCATTTATCAGTAAAATAATTTGGCACATTCATACCGTTTCTGGTCATTATCTCACGAATGATTCCACCTTCAGAGATTATATGCTTATTATTTTTGAATAATTCAAATAGTATTTCAGGAAAATTAATAAGTGAAACCAATTATAAGCTATAATAATTTTTAGCTTTTTGTTTTAAGGGGTTTGTACTCCATTCTGACCATTCGTTTGAATATGGGTCATAGCCACATTTAAGAGGCTTAGATTTTATATTACTATAATCGTCTAGAAACGCTCTACAATCTGTACAAACATGTCTAAATTCGCAGTCTTGACATACTTTAATATCATCTTTTTTTATCTTCCAGATGTGTGTAAAATCATCATTTAGTAATAATTCATCTATGTTTAGATTATCAATTGTACCAAAAGATGTTTTGAAATTAGGACAATTTTTTATATTTCCATTTCTATCAATAGATAATTTTTTATACAAACAAGAGTTGAAGTTTATTGATTCTAAAACTTTATTTTGATTTATACTAAAAAGGGATTCAGAAACGCCTCCACAAAAAGAAAAGTTTTTAAAATCGTACTCTAAATAATTAACTTTATCACTATTTTGTATGTTACCTTTAGTGTTGAAAAAAGTTAGCTTATCTAATCTTTTATTTTTTTCTATCAATCTATCAATTGCAACTTTTTCATTATTGTTTGAAAATTTAGCCATGATTTCAATACTTCCAACTGTTTTACTATCACGAAACAGTTCTAAAACCCCTTCTAACTGAGTGACACTAACCTCAAAATAAAAAATAAAACAAATACTTTGACACAAGAATTCATTTGTTAAATGATTTATTTTTTGCACTCTATCAATATTAAAATCATCTAGCTCTATTATAATATTATTGATTTTGCTAGGCACACTATAACTCAAATCCATTTCAGTAAAAAGTTCATAATCATCATAATCACATAAAAAACCAAACTCTTTTTGAATCAAAAAACTAATAGCTTCATCTATCATTTTTTGCTCTTTTTGTTTATACTTCTCCTTTATAGAATGTATAGATTCTTTATTATTCAGTCTTTCTATAATTTTTGCAATCTCATTCGGTAAAAGAAATAGCTCTCGCCTCTGTAAATCATATATAGAAGACCTTGAAGCACCATTAACTAATATACAATTTGAAAATAGTTTAAAGTGTTTTTTCATAGTAATCTTATGATTTGTTTATGAAATTTTTTTGGCAAAATTTCATCGTTGCTTGATTTTGACTTCTCTATTTTTTTTTGATCTACCTTTTCTTCACTAGATTTAAGGTGGTAAGTTATAACTGGTAATAGTGATTTTTTCATTTTACGGTTAAGTATTTTGCTATTTTTTCTTCTAAATTATAATTACAAGGATAAGAGACCATTCCAAATTGACCAACTGGGTTTACTTCAAGAAAAACATAATCATTGTTTTTAGTTACGATAATATCAATAGAGCCGCAGTTTAAATTAATTTTTTCCATTAAAACCTTTAACTTATCTTCAATTATACTAGGTAATTTAAAAGGTACTGTTCTATTTGGCTTTTCATAATTATAATCTCTAAAATCAACTTTCGTTGTGGCATCATTTTGAGAAAATATAGCCATTGAATAAAAGTCTCCATCAATATAAAAAACCCGAAGTTCATATTTCTTATCTATATATTCTTGAAAAATTGAAGGAAAAAATTCATCATCTTCAATTTTGTCGATAACAGTAGTGTACATAAATTCTCTTTCCCCGTTTATAGTTATCACAGGGTTTCCGTATATCGTTTTAGTAATTAGTTTTCCTTGATCCTTTAAATTATCAAAAGATTTTTTATTGTTGATCAAATACGTTTTGGGTATTTTTAAACCTATATCTTTTGCTACATCACTAACAATAAGTTTATTTATATAGTTAGTGGAAAATGTATTTAGATGTTTTTTCTTTGAAAGCTGAAAGTATAAATATTGTTTTAAATGTTCTTCTTCAAGCTCTAAAAAAGTAATAAAGTCAGAATAATTAGTATTCATATACTCTTTATCAGACAGTAAATTGTCATTAATATACCCTCTTCTAAACCATACAGAAGAAATTTGAGATAACTTAAAAGAATTAGATGCAAAACGAAAGATAACATCGTCACCTATGTAAGATAAATTAACCTTGTCTTCTTTGTTTAAACGTATGTATTCTATAGCTCTATATTCTAACCAGTTTATAACATCTTGGGTAGAATAATCTATTATTTTTGAAATTATTAAAATCATAAATAAGAAGACCATACAATTTATGTATGGTCTGAGGTTTACTTGAATCAATATTGACTAGTGTATAATAACTCTAGTTGTACCTGGTTTGCTACCTTCTACAATATCAGCACAGTCAGTGTTGCCATCAGCATTAGCAATAGTAGAATGTTTGCTAATAATATCACCGGGATCACCTCCTACTATTCTACTCATTGATTCTTTCTTGATTTTTTCATTTTCAGTAGAAAATGAATCGATAGAAAAATTTGATTTAATCATAATTTATAAAATTTAAAGTTAATAATTCATAGTTACTTGGAATAAAGGCTACCTAACATCCAAATATCAAATTCAATAGGATTCAAACCTATGCTAGCTTTTTTTCTGTTTTGATTGTACTCTGCATATTTTTCTTTGGATACTTCAAGTGTACCAAAACTCCCATATATCTGAGGTTCTTTATTATATACATGAAATTGGTCCACCATTTGAGCGTACAAATTGGGCGTAAAACATTGTCCTTTTTTAATAAACTGTTTAATTTTTGGTAAAAAATAGTTTATACGAATACTATCAGCAGTGTGCATAAATAATGTTTCTACAACTAGAAATTCATTATTGAAAAATCTAGACCCTACAACAGAATTATTAGGGTAAATACCTTTTTCAAAAAGTTCGAAAAGAAGTTTTTCATTTAGAGCATCACACTCTTTCATTTTTTCAAATTTATCGTCTCCGTCATATGAAACTCGATAATATTGGTCGTTTTCAACTGCTTTTAGAAGTTGTTCCCTCAAAGGAAGATTAATTGATTTTAAATATTCTCCTCTTAACGATTTATATTTTGAATTTACGTTTTCTTTCTTTTTTAATACCATATCCAATATAGGGTCTGCTTTAAGAATATTATCGCCTACACCATATTTACTAATTAATAGCTTTACTTCTAAATCAGTTATTTTTTTTCCTAAGAGATGTTTACATCTTATGTATGTGTCATATTCTCTGTATTCAGGAGTACTTAACGGTTTTACTCTCTTAAAAAGAGTATCTAATGTTATAAATGATTTATTATAATTACCTGCCGCATACGAACTATCTGCTATTGAAACTAATCTGTAATAATTTGAATAATCGCTATTTTTATTTTGCTGGATATCCTTTTTATTTATTGACTTACAGGATAATAAGGATATTGAAGAAAATAAAAAAATTAGATGTTTTTTAATTGAACTCATATAAGTTTTACATTTGAGAATCTGTTAGTATAGGTATTCAAAACTGTTTTTTTTCGTTCTTATTATTCTATTATTAATTTTTTTAAAAAAGTCAATCCAAGATTTTAATCATACTTGGACTGACCACATTTAGGGAAAAATAGAAAAATTAATTATAAACCAAAGCCCCCCTACTTTCTATGAAAAAACTAACTAACCATCTATCTTTAGTATCGAAAAGATCATTATTACCATTTTTTCGCTCAACCAAAGCGAATCTTTTCTTAAATAGAGTTCCTAAATTGATTTTTAATAAGTTATTTAATTAGTATTAATTTTTATTCTTAACACGCTACTTACATTTAATATTTAAAATATTTCACAAACATTATGAACTATAATTTACCTATATTTGAATTAGTTCGATACACAAATATACAACATTTTTATTGTATTACAACTTTTTAGTTGTATTTTTTTAAACTATGGATATTAGAATTCAAAAATCTATTGAAGTTTTAAATTACATTATTGATGATTTAAACTTTGAAAACCCAAAAAAATTCTCGGAGGACTTGGGGTTTGATAGACCCGAGAGGATTTATAAAATTCTCAGGGGTAAAGCATCAATTAGTAGAAAATTAGCGTCTATAATAAATGAGAAATATCCTCAATATTCTATAGAATGGTTATTGACAGGTTTAAACGATAAAGTTGATGGTATTTTTTATGAAAAGGATGGAGTTAAATTTTTCATTAATGAAATAATAAATTTTATAGCTGAAGAAGAGGAGGAGTTTATGAAAAGAAAAATCTTTTCAAATATTATAGAGGTCAGAGTAGCAAAAAAATTGGCAGAAATAACAGTTACTAAGGAAACTCTATTAGCTTATCTAAAAAAGTAATTACTAGGATTTATAAATCCTATATCTATTAAGTTATTCAAAGCTTTTTTTTTGGCATTTTTAATTTCCTTTTCTTGCTTATCAATAATAGATAGTTGATCTTTTTTATCTTTAGGTTTTATTTGGCATGTTTTACCTAAACGTCGTAATATTTCTATTTTATTACTTCCCATTTTTAGAAACTTTTTCTAGTAATTCCCATTTTTCGTTTTCTTTATCTTCTTTTGTGTTTTCTAAAACATGAGAAACTAAATTTCTATTATTTTCTAGTAGTTTCTCTTCAACTATAAAGATTCTTCTTATGAAGTGATATAAAAAATACGATAGAGGAGTTAGAGCAATTATTAATGAAACAAAATAGAAGTCAATACTAAAATCATAGTTTTTCTTGAATATTGTGTGATACAACCAAAAAAGTGAAATTAAGATAAAAACAATATTTGCATAAGGTTCATACCATTTTAATAGGCCTGCTTTGTGTAGTCTATAATCTTTTAAGGAAGAAAATATAGAGATTATAAACATTAATAAAAAAATACCAAAAGCCCATAACCAATAATGCTTGCTATTTCGTCCGTTGAAACCAAAATTGTGTGATAAAGTTTTTCTTTCTTCACTAATATTTTTAAAATCAATAATTCTTTGTTTTTTGTTGTATTCCTTAATCTTAAAATATTCATCCTTACTAATTAAGTTATTTTTAAAAAGATTATCATGAGCAATTTCTTTCTTTTTCCAATCTTTTTTGAGTTGTGATCTTTTTTGATTTAATTCAATAATTAATGGATTTTCTTTTGCAGGGGTGAAAAAACGATGAGAAAAGGAAGCTGTTACTCCTATTATTAATAAAATAACAGCTAGTGTTCCTGTAAATTTATTTTTAACCTTCGCCGTCGTCGTCTGGGTCTGTATCTTCGATTGTTCCGTCGTCTGCAGGTTCAATAAGTTTTTCATCATTTTCTATTCTTTCTTGTAACTCCTTGGATTGATCAACACAACTAGTTGTTAAGATTGTACAAGAAATTACTATTAAAATTAGCGCTAATTTTTTCATTTTTACTCTATTTAAATTAATACTAGAGTAAATATAGTGCAGTAATTTTTTAGATTCCTTGTTAAATTTAATTAACAGTTAATTGTATACTAGAATTAAAACAGAAATAAACCAAAAGGCATTCTTAGGGAATTAAGGGCAATTTTATTCATTATTGATTTATTTCGGGGTTAATTCTAAATATTATGATAATATTTATGGTGCTAATATAAATAAATTATTTGTTTATAATTAATATTATTAACTACTTCAATATTAACAAGTATGTGTTGAGATATTAGTGTTTGATTTAACTTGAAAAAGTATTTTACATAAACAAATGAGAAAAACTCAAATTTGAGTTAATGTTTAAATATAAAGTAGTGTTAAAATAATTTTAAATAATAATAAGAGATGTAATTAGAATATTTAATTGGTCCTGTCAAAGGTAATTCTTTATTCATACCCTTTTCGATTCCCTTTAAAGTAAAAACTCTTGAAAATCAAATGATTGTCAAGGGTTTTGCGGAGAAAGAGGGATTAAAAAAGTTTTAAAATTGACTGTTTTTCTAAATAATCTAATAGGTTGAGGGTCTAAGTAAAAAATCAAAATAAATAATAAAGGTGCAACCTTAGACAAAAGAGCGAAGAGGAAAGAATAAGAACTTGAAAACCCATTGAAACTCCAATCAAAACCGAAAATATTAATTTTTTTAACTTTTGGTAAGAAAAGAATCTGTAGCTAAACAAAAATAGGTAGAATAGCTACATATAAATAATAAAATAAACCTTTCAAATTATTTTTAACCTCTATCTCCTGGTTCAATATCTTTTTTATCGATACTTTGTTCATTTCTTTCAATTCCTTTTAAGGTGTTATCAGTACAACTTGATAAAAATCCAATACTAAATACGCATGCAATAACTAAAATTACTTTTTTCATTTTATTCTATTTTAAAAATTCATACTAGAGTAAATATAAAACAGTAATTAATGTTTTATTAAAATTTTAGAATATAACTAGAAATAAAATCCAAGGCGTGATTTCTTTCATTAAGGTAAATGACATATTTGGCTTCGTTTCGGGGTCGAATTCTAAAATTATTTAAGATGTAAATATATAAATTATTTGCTAAGAATAAAGTAGATATTATTTGTAATGTTGTATTTATTAGGGCTTAACAAAACTAACAATTATAGTGTATACTAGTTTAAATTTTTTACTAGTAAGATTGATGCGATAATATGATTTTTTTGATTAGTGGCATGGTAATATGAAGAAATTGGATTCAAAGATTTTAGTTAGACACTTTTAATTTTTTTGAAGGCGTAGGTTAGTTGTGTTATTTGTTAGAGTTCCTTGGATATCATTCTAACCTATACTTGTGAAGATTTTTAATATATATTTACTTATACATTAAAGCTGTAAATATCTTTTTAAATTATCTAATTCATTCCCTTCTTATTTGTGTAAAAAAACAAACCCTTGATAGTCAAGGACTTCAAGGGTTTTATTGTGGTGCCTACAGCACCATTACTTCTTAACAAATATTAATCCCTCTTGATCAGTGATTGATTTTCCTTTTAATTTAAAAATTTGATTGTTAAAGTATGTTTTATTCAAATCTGAAAAATGTATGATAACATTATAACTATCTGTTTTTTTATCAATAATACTATACTTATACACTTCACCCAAATAATGGATTTCAAAGCTTTTAACCTTAGGATAATTAGTTATATCAATACTTCCTGTAGTACTGGTTTCTAAACTATTTTTACTGTTATTCAATATCACTACAACTCCTTCTACAGCATTATTCTGAGTATCGACTACAGTTATTTTACCTTCTCCCATCGATTCCTTAACTTTAATCAAATTGGTTAAGTATTTTTCACTACTGTTCAAGACTAATGCTCCATTTACTAATTTCCAGCTACCTTCACTCTTGCTATTAATTAATCCAGAATGGTAGCTGTAAATAAAAGAATAATCGGCATTTAATATTATTTTTCCGTCAATTCCTTTTTCTTTAGTACTGTAAATACCTACAGTCTTTGTTTGAATATTCTTCTGTGATTTACACGAATAACATAAAATAAAGATAGCTATCAATATGATATTTTTCATAAGTCTTTCTAATTTTTAATATAAAATTGTGCATTTGCACTTCCTCTTGACCCCATAATTTCAAATACTTTTCTATAAGTAGTTTTTACGCCTGGAACATTTGATGAAGGTGAATTTAATGTCCTTTGTCTATTTCTACCTCTTAAACCAGGGTAAAGTGTTCTAATTTGGCTTTGGGTTTTGCTCGATTCACCAAAATATGTACCACGATGATAGGCTTCTACTTCATCTTGAATATCATATAAAATACCTCCATTACCATTTGGACCGAAAGATAATGCTCCAGTTTCAAATTGATATGCATGTTTTAGCTCATGTGCAAACAAACCACTGGTGTAACCATTTTTAACATTTACATTAACTTCTTTGGTATTTGGATCGTAAGTAATATTACCTTCTTGATTACCAGTTACATCAGGAGAGCTAGTTACTAAATTATAGACTTGATCAGAGTTTTCTAAAGCATCAAGCTCTGCAATAGTCTGATTCATAGTATTAATACTTGAATTAGGATCTGTATCTTCTTTAGCATATCGTTTAGTAAGTCTTGCTACTCTTTTTGTTTTACCTTTTTTCTTTGCTCTTTTTAACTTTCTTGCCCGTTTATTTAGAATTCTCTGTCTCTTTTGTATAACTTCCTTTCTAAATTTATTATAATATTTTCTCCCTTTTCCTATACTATCACCTCCAATCTCTTGATATAGAATTGGATTATTCGCTGTAAAATGATAGGGAGTTATTGTGAAATACTTTTCAGCAAATCTATCTATCTTGTTAAACCTCCCTAATGCAGGATCATAATCTCTCCATTGAAAAGCTACAGTATTTTTACCTAACTCTTCTTCTAACTCTTCATTTGCAAAACCTTTTTTCTGAGCAGTACTATTTCCTAAAGAAGAAGTTATATTATTATACCCTTTATGTTTAAGTCCAAAGGGATAATAATTACTTTCCTCTATAATCTCTGTACTTGCGGTAATAACTCCATCTTTATTGGTATCGGTGTAGGACAGTCGAACGTTTCCTAAATGGTCTTTGTATTGATATACATAATTAAATGTATTTCCGTCCTTCTTTATATATCCTTCAGAATGATTAAAGAATTGTAAAGTAGCTTCACCTGATGGTGTTACATCATAAATATAGTTTCCTGCGTAAGAAGTATTCGTTACATCTAAACCATTTCTAATGACATATTTTGCTTGTTTTACACCACTAGCATCATATATATAAGTGATATAATTATTTCCATCTACAGTTAGTGTTTGTGGTAAATTTAAGTGATTATAAGTAATGCTACTAATTCCTTTATTGGCATCAGATAGCATATTACCATTTGCATCATAGGTGTAATCATCTCCTGATTTATTCCCATCCTTAAAACCATAATGACCACTATAAGATAAACTGGTATTATCTGTAACTTTTTTTAGTTTATTTCCAATATCATAAGTGTAAACCAACTTATCCATGTCTCCAAAAATTGTAGCTTGAAGATTTCTTGGACCTTGTCGTCTAAGTGAAGTAATATTTCCATTTTTATCATAATTCACAAAATTAAGGTTATATCGGTTTGTATTCCCTATAGCTCCTGTAATTCGATTCAAGGCATCGTAGGTATAAGTATACGTCTTTCTAGTGTTGTCAACATTCTCTGTTTGCCAACTTGTTTGAGAAATATTACCATTATATAAACGTTTGCCTACTTCCACGTCTGTATCGTTGTATCTTATCGTAAAGTTAAATAAATCATTATCATTTGAAGTGTCTTCATTTATATTTTTTAACCAACCTCGAACGTTATACGCATAATCTACTTTTTGTAAATTGCCTCCCACTTTTTTACGTCGTAATTGCCCCAACTCATCGTATTCATTTTCAACAATAGTTTCTGTTGCCTGACTATTTATTTTTTGCTGTTGTCGCAGTAACCTACTTCCATGGTCATATTCAAAAGTATCTACAGTTACAATATCTGTCTTCCCTGTCTTCTTATGCGTACTTTTTGTTTTAAGTATTTTCCCTACAAAATCTATTTTTGATTCTACAATATCTGTAGTTTGTAAATATGAATTGTGAGAATAAACACGAATTGGTCTTGCCTTTTCATCGTAGTATGTTACTGTAGTTATCCATTCATTTGTTCCTAAAACTCTTACTTTACTACCTGTAACCAATCCTTTTAATCTGCTTGTACTTACTTTAGACACATCTTCATACAAACTTACACTAACTCCTGCTCCTGCTCTGTTAAAAATATAGTTATCATAATAGTTTACTGTTAGAATATTTGTATTTACATTCGGAAAATTGGTATTACTGTAATAAAAATTTGAACCTAAATGATCTAATTTTTCCTCGTAAAATCCACGCTCTGGATTTACTGTTTTTGTATTAGAAGTATTAAAATAAGACTGCATTACAGGTTGAGTAGCAACTGTTGGGTGAGTATATATACCTGTATAAATTACTCTTCCTAAAATGTCATACTTTGTGAATAACCATTGTTTTTTTATTCTTAAGTTTGCATCTTGTGTTAATACAGGACGATCTAAATCGTCGTAAATAATATACTCCCAATCTTTACCTGGTATTTTCTTTTCTACTAACCTATTTCTGGTATCATATACATATTGATAGCATAATTCATTTAGCTTGATAGGTGTAGGTAATGCTGTTGTAGCTTCTGATTTAGGTGGTAATACATAGGTTAAATTCCCGTAATCGTCATACACATAATAAGTGTCGTGAGGTGTTTCGACCCCATCTATCAATGCATACATCCTTTTTAAAACTACTTCTCCAATTTTATTCTTAAATTCTTCAGTAGTATGTAATTTAGTAGTACTTCCATTATGATTCTCATCTTTAGTTACAATTTTATGCAGTTCCCCTTCAGCGTAACTTTCAGGCTCTTTTTGTAATATGGCTATATACCTAGGATCGTTTGTGTTTTTAGTTAAACTAACTGTATATAAAGCAACCTCATTATTTACATTTGTATTATAATTGAATTCTATTTCATGGCCATTTCCTATATCCCATGTTGTACCTGGTGCGGCTTGTTTTAGAACTCTATTTAATGGGGAACCATCAAATTGTTTTTCTGAATATGCATTAACTAAATTTACATCAGTTATTCCAGGAAAATCGTCAGAATAATGAGCTTTATAATATGCTTGGGTTGCCAAACTTGAATTCTCCTTTATTGCTCCACCACTGCTAGTAGAAGCATATGGTAAAAATTCTTGTGCTTGTCTACCTAATCCATCATAAGCTATATGTGTTACTATATCTTTTAGGTTTGGTGATTGTTTTATCGCTACACTTTGTTTTGCACGTCCTAATCCATCAAAGTAAGTAACAGATTCTGTTACATCTTTATTTTCAAAGATCTCGTTTGTTTTTGTTGGAATTTGAAAACTTCTTGATAAAACATAATTTTCATTACTCAATAGCAATGGTGTATATGGATCAGATATGATTTTAGCTAAAAATTCAGATCCATAGTGAATTCTTGTGTTTGGTTTTAACACAATACTATTTGAAGCTGTTAATGTAACTTTTGAAGTTACTTCATAATTTTGTTTGACTACGTTTATTTGCGAAAAAACAGCAAATGGTAGTACAAGCATTACTAATAATATTTTTTTCATAGCGCTATTAGTTTTTGTATTTGTATTTGTGTTCTTTTATAAGATTTCCTTGAGCATCTTTTATGAACTCTAAGCGATTAAATTCATCATACTGGTAGTATATAGTTTCTCCTCGAGGATCTGTTATACTTGTTACACCCACTAACGGATCGTAGGTGTAAGTAGTAATTTGTGAATTTTCTAAAGCTGAAACATTACGTAAATTATTTAACTGAGTACGTAAACTATTTTCTGTTGCTTCATTCTTGTCTAAATTCGACATTGTTTGAAGGTTATTTACATAGTTTGATACTTGTGCATATGTAGCATTTTCTATTTTAGCAATAGGTTGGGTTTTATTATACCCCCAAATATATGCTATATGTGTTCCATTTTTCTTACTTACTTCTAAAGGCCTACCTAAGTTATCATATTTGTGGTAAAGCACCTTATCTTCTAGAACTTGCTCTCCTTTAGAGAATTGAATTTTTTCAGGTAAATATAAATTACTCCCAAAATCTTTGTAAAGAGTATAAGTTTCTGAAAGTTTCTTTTGGGAGCGATCAACAGTTTTCCCATAATATCTAATTTGTTTTACCTGTGATGACATTCTGTTCTGGTTGATTAATCCTAACACTTCATTTGTGGGATTTACAATATCAAGCGGGTAAAACAATCTCGTTTCTAGATATGTCTTATCTGAATTATCACCAGCCAATAAAGGATCTGAGACTCTTTGTTCACCTGCTTTATATACTGTAATATTAACAGGGTATATATGTTTACTTAAATTATAATCATATACTTTTTGAGTATTGAAATTTTTAGAAGTAGAAAAAGCTTCATTAAAATATGTCGTCTCACTCTCACTCTTCAATAATGTAACACCTGAAGTTAAATTATAGGTTCTATTTACTACATAATCGAACACATTAGAACAATTAGCTAAGGAAGATCCAATATCATATTTATCACATTTTGAAAATAGTGATTCATAAGGGCAATTTTTACTAGTACTTGAAATATTAACCAAGTTTTCAATCTTACTTCTCTCTTGAAAAATATAATTATACTTTATTCTTTTTACTACAGTATTATTAACATCATAAACTTCTGACTCCAAAAGCTTACCTCTTTTCCAGTTATTACTATTCACAGGTAAATAAGGAAAACTATTTCCTCTTTCATCAGGGAAATTTATAGAAGTCGCATATGTATTAGTAACTATTTGTTCTTCAACATCATTTACATTATAATCTATTATTGACACATTCTGATATTCAACTAGAGACGACTCAGAAGATGGAATATTATTATAATCAGTAATTACATCATACACAAACGTATAGTTTTCTCCTGGTCTTATTATTGTTCCATCTACAGTATTTGTTATAATTTTTATGTGGAATGAATAATCTATATTATACCTATGCATTGGAAACCTAGCCACTAAAGAACCACTACTTTGCTCTGGTTTATTTTTGAAATTATATGTAAACTCTCTATGTAGTAAAAGTTTATTTGCTAATTCACTATCATATTTTTTAACTTTTTTGATACGAACACCTCCTCCAATTTTAAATTTTTCTAAATCTTCTTCGTTATCAATCACATCTAAGTATGAAAATATTAAACTAAAATCCAAGGGTTTAACACCTCTAGGCAAACCTAAATGTTCTAACTCTATTAAATAGTCTCCTTTATGTAAACTAACATCTTTTGTTCTAGTTAAACAATCTTCACAATCTTCTAATTTTATATTCTCTCCAAGTCTTGAATTATCTAAAGTATATTCTCCTTTAATATCTCCAAAAATAACTGGTATAAATCGTACTCTAAATAAATTCTTATCATTCTTATAATGAAAATCACCATTATCTATACCTATCAAATTTAATTTCACCACTTGATCAAAATCAATAGTTAATCCATTAAAAGATTGACTAACATCTGAACTTAATGTTTTATTATAACTTTTTCTTATTTGATTATTGGAACTGTCCGTGGTATAATCATCTATCGTTTGGTCTCTTATATAACTGTATGAATTAGACTCAAATTCGTATTCTGTTTTTCCTCCAGTTGGATGTACAATCGACTTTAATAAACCTGTTGTACAATACCTTTCATTTGTCTTTCTATCCCCTCCATTAAAATAACTTAATTCTGGTAAATTAGGAATGGCGTTACTATTATTTGCGTTATTGAAGAACCCCCAATAATCAAGGTCTTTCGAATTAGTTGCTGGTAATAAATTAGCTTTGTTATACTCTAATTTATATATCAGTGCTTCAGTACTAACATTACCATACTCTTTTACTTCTTTTAAGAACAAGCGATTCCCAACTCCTTTATATTCGTAGTTAAAGTTGAACTTTTTAATTAAATTTCCATGAAGATCTTTAATTTTTAGTTCTTTTAAAGATGCTCCAGTATGTTCATTTTGATCGTCTAACTTTAAATAATCTAACCTTCCTTTCTCATTTTCAAATTCTATTTCTCCAATATCAGTTATACTAATTTTTTTTACTTTAAGTGTGCTGTTATTAGTTCTAATGTGTGAAATTGTTTTCTCTGGTAATAGTTGCGATAAAAAACTTGTCTTATAAACACTTTTTAAACCTCTATATAATTCAGCATTTTTATCAGTTCTGTTTTCTGATGCAGAGAAACTATCATTAACTTCAGTGATAAATTCATAGTTATAAGATAAAATTTCTTCACCAGTATAAGATTCTACTTTTGACAAATTCCAAGCTGATGCATAGAAATCGATTGGTGGTGGAAATTGTCTTACAAAAGTTCTCCCTTCTGGTTCTATGATATCTGACCATTTATTAACTGTTGTAAATTCTTTATCCTCAAAAAAGTATTTATACCCTCTATCGTCAACTATATTAAAACTATCAATTCTTCCTTCACTATCGTAATCTAGATTGATTTTTAATGTACTTTCAGAATCGACATATACCTGCTCTAATCCACTTGAATCTTTATATAAAATCATTTTTCCACTATGACCCAAGAAATTAAAACTAAAAGAATCTGGCTCCCCATCATAACATCCTTTTACTACATCATAAAGAAACTGCTTTCTTTCTTCCGTGGTATGAGACGCGTATTCATAATATCCGTTATTTAACACACCATAGAATTTCCTTTCATCTGGTATTCCTTTCATTGTTCTTGAAATGGCTCCTCCAGAAAACAGCGACCATCCTGTGCCTAACAACCCAGCCACACTTTTAACCATGACCCCGTTAGTGTGATAGTTTAACGATAAATTGAAATTAAAGGCTTTGTCTTTCGTTACTGTTCCGAACAGTGGAATACTGATACTAGGAATACCCGTATAATTATTAGTAGGAAAACTAGTGAAACTCATTAAATTACTTATAGTCGGTGATGGAGGAATCACGGTAGGTGGTTGAATATAATCATCTCTATATCCTCCTTCTAGTTGCGCTGATATTTTAACTACAATAAATAACAGCAACAGAATCGTTACTTTTTTCATAAAATGTAATGTGTTTGATTTTTTAGCAATTAATTAAACAATCTTTTTTCAACTACAAAGATATAAATTGTTTTTGTATAACAACTAGTTACCGAAAAATTAACATTTAATTATTGTAGTGATTATCTGAAAATTACTTACGGAATAGACAACTAATACTCACATTATATTCAATTCCACAAACAACTTATTGCATATAGTATTTCTTCAAAACGTAAAAGACCAATCAAACTATTTCTTTTCTATTTATTTGTCTAAATTTGCGCATCTAAAAAATATCAAAATGTACAGATCGCATACTTGTGGCGAGTTGAGAACGTCGCATATAAACACTGAAGTAACCCTAGCAGGCTGGGTTCAAAAATCAAGAGATAAAGGGTTCATGATTTGGGTTGATTTAAGAGACCGTTATGGGATTACACAATTGATTTTTGATGAAGAACGTACCTCTAAAGATATTATTGAAAAAGCAAAAACTTTAGGTCGTGAATTCGTAGTACAAGTTAAAGGTAACGTTATTGAACGTGCTTCTAAAAACTCAAATATACCAACTGGAGATATCGAAGTTTTAGTTTCAGAATTAACCGTTTTGAACGACGCTAAGTTGCCTCCGTTTACTATTGAAGATGAAACAGATGGTGGTGAAGATATTCGTATGAAATATCGCTATTTGGATATTCGTCGTAATCCTGTAAAAGACAGTTTGATTTTCCGTTCAAAAGTATCAATGGAGGTTCGTAAGTATCTTTCTGACAAAGGTTTTATTGATGTAGAAACTCCATATTTAATAAAATCTACTCCTGAAGGAGCTCGTGATTTCTTAGTCCCTTCAAGAATGAATGCAGGACAGTTTTATGCATTACCACAATCTCCTCAAACCTTCAAACAATTGTTAATGGTTGGAGGAATGGATAAATACTTTCAAATTGTAAAGTGTTTTAGAGATGAAGATTTACGCGCCGATCGTCAGCCAGAGTTTACACAAATAGACTGTGAAATGGCTTTTGTTGAGCAAGAGGACATTTTAGAGATTTTCGAAGGGATGACACGTCATTTATTAAAAGAAATAAATGGTGTTGATGTAGCTAAATTCCCAAGAATGTTGTTCGATGATGCTATGCGTTTGTATGGAAACGACAAACCAGATATTCGCTTTGGAATGGAATTCGGTGAGTTAAATGAGATCGCGCAACATAAAGAATTTAAAGTTTTTAATGATGCTGAGTTAGTTGTAGGTATTGCCGTTCCGGAGGCAGCTTCATATACTCGTAAAGAAATTGATAAATTAATTGATTGGGTAAAGCGTCCACAAGTTGGTGCTTTAGGAATGGTGTATGTTAAATGTAATGAAGACGGAACCTTCAAATCTTCTGTAGATAAATTCTATGATCAAGAAGACTTAGCTAAATGGGCTGAAAAAACTGGTGCTAAAGCTGGAGATTTAATTTGTATTTTATCTGGTAAAAAAACAAAAGTACGTGCACAATTGAGTGCGTTGCGTATGGAAATGGCCGAGCGTTTAGGTTTACGTAAACCAAATGAGTTTGCTCCTCTATGGGTAATCGATTTTCCTTTATTAGAATTAGATGAAGAAACTGGTCATTATCATGCAATGCACCACCCGTTTACTTCTCCAAAACCTGGACAAATTGAATTATTAGACACCGATCCGGGAGCTGTTAAAGCAAATGCGTATGACTTAGTTTTAAATGGTAATGAAATCGGTGGTGGTTCTATTCGTATTCACGATAAAGAAACACAAGCAATTATGTTCAAGCATTTAGGGTTTACAGAAGAAGAAGCTAAAGAACAATTTGGTTTCTTAATGGATGCTTTTGAGTATGGAGCTCCACCTCACGGAGGTTTAGCCTTTGGTTTGGATAGACTGGTTGCTATTTTAGGCGGACAGGAAACTATTCGTGACTTTATTGCCTTCCCAAAAAATAATTCAGGACGTGATGTAATGATCGATGCTCCTGCTACAATAGACGATCAACAGTTAAAAGACTTGAGTATTCAACTCGATGTACAAGAATCATAATAAATTAAATCCCGCTAAAGCGGGATTTTTTATTTGCTGTAAGAGTATTACAAATTTCGTTAAAAGTATTCCACTTATACATTGAAGTAGCTCAAAAATTAGTTGACATCTTATTTTTCATTTATTTCTTACTTATTTTGAGGTATTAAAAGTCAAGATGACTTCATAATCTTAGCAAGCTCCAACTATGAAAGAATTAAAAATACTTTGTTTTTTATTATTTTCAATCAATACCTTTTTTGCTCAAAAGGCTAAAGAGACTGATATTTGGAGTGGTCGATATAGAATGGAACCTCTTGAAAAAAAAGATAAGACACCTTCAAAAGTAATGTATACTATTAAAAAACTTTCTGATGCAAATCCAGATAATTTAGCTGGACGATATCAAGATGATTTGAAACGTTGGGTTATGATAAGAGTTGGAGAACCTAAAGAGAAAATTAATTTACGTAGATTTCTATTTAATTCAGAACATAACGAATATGATGAATTTGGCTGGACTGAATTACATAAACAAGGTAAAATAAATTGTATGCAGGGCGGACGGTTTTTTATATGTAAAACACAAAAAAACAAAACTTTAAACATTGGTGACGACGAAAACCTTTTCACAAAATCTGGCTTTTTTGGTGTGCTACTACATTACGGTGGGTTTGAACTTTACAAAGTAAATTAACCCAAGTTTAATGCCTCTATTCATGGAGTTGTGCTTTAATATGATCTTGTTTTTAACTTAATAAACCCATTTTACGCTAATTTTAAAAAAGCTACATTTGGATTTTGCTTCAAAAATTGATATTTATGGAATTTTGGTTCGTTATTTTATTTATTTGTTTGTTTTTTATTAATAAAAATATCAATGCGAAGTTTGAGCATTTAAACAGAACCATTGACGATTTAAAGAATAAAATAAAGTATTTGCAACATACGATTGCAACACAAGCTACACCTGCTCCATCTGTAAAAAAAGAAAAAGAGGAAATTAAGACCCCTGAAGCCACTAAGCCTGAAGAAAAGTATATTCCTTCTACTATTATTGAGAAACCTCCTGTTATTCCTGCTAAAATAGTTGAAAAAACTAAGGAAACTACCGAAGAACCTATCATAAACACACCTTACACTGCGGCAAATAGTCAGAAACAAACCATACCGTTAAAAGACTCGATCAAAAAAGAACCTAAAGTTTATACACCAAAAAAATCGTGGTTTGAATCATTTAAAGAAAAAAATCCTGACCTAGAAAAATTTATAGGTGAAAATTTAATTAACAAAATAGGAATTCTAATCTTAGTTTTAGGGATTAGCTTCTTTGTTAAATATGCTATTGATAAGGATTGGATTAATGAACCTGCAAGAGTTGGTATTGGTATTCTATGTGGTGCTTTAGTAATGGGAATAGCTCACAAATTAAAGAAAAATTATGCTTCTTTTAGCTCAGTTTTAATAGCTGGAGCTATCAGTATCTTTTATTTTACAATATATATTGCATTTCATGAATACCAGCTATTTAGTCAGACAGTAGCGTTTAGTATTATAACTGTAATTACTGCATTTAGTGGCTTAGTTTCTATTTCCTACAATCGTCAAGAATTGGCAGTTTTATCGTTAATCGGTGGTTTCGCTGCGCCTTTTTTAGTAAGTACAGGTAGTGGAAATTATGTTGTTTTTTTTAGCTACATCGCCATTTTAAATATTGGAATATTAGCTATTTCTTATTTTAGAAAATGGAAAGTAGTGACTATTTTGGACTTTATATTCACAACGCTATTATTTAGTAGTTGGTGTATTGCCAAGATAGGAACTGAGGATTTTTCGCATAGCGGTGCATTACTTTTTGCTACACTATTCTACTTTATATTTAGCATTACCATTGTTTCAAATAATTTAAGAAATAAAGGCGTATTTTCTACAATCGAATACTTTATTCTTGTTGCAAATACGTTCTCGTTTTTTGGAATTGGTATGGTAATCCTTAATGATTGGGAATCTGATTTAACAGGATTGTTTACCTTACTCCTAGCGATATACAACATTATTTATGCGGGTATTCTATACAAAAAATTCGGATTAGACAAGAATGCTGTATATCTCTTAATAGGTCTGGCATTAACATTTGTCACATTAACGATTCCTATACAGTTCGAAGGAAATCAGATTACTCTTTTCTGGGCTATTGAAGCGGTTTTGCTGTTTTGGTTATCTAAAAAATCTAAAATTGAATCTTTCAAATTAGGCGCAATTATAGTTCAATTGTTAACTATTATTAGTTTATTGATTGACTGGAAAAGGTACACTGGATCAGAAGTTTTTTCCGTTATCTTAAATCCAGTTTTCGTAACAGGTTTAGTTGTAAGTATTTCTTTATTTATTACCAATAAGTTACTACATAAAAAAGATACGATTACTACGCGTTTTTTCTCTTTACCTGTAGCTGTTTATAAATCTATAGTATTAATTACAACAATAATTATTGCCTATTTTACAGGGATTTTAGAAGTTAATTATCAAGCTTCACAATTTTTAGAAAATAATGTTTCCGCTTTATCTTTTACGGTAACTTATCATTTTATAAGCATCGCATTGCTTTTGTATTTGTCTAAGTATTTTAACAATAAAAGAATTACAAAAGGAATTACAATTGTTAGTGTTTTCTCTATATTTTTATATATCGTATTGTTCTATAAATTACCTGAACGTGAAATAATAGAAAACTTTACTAAAGGTATAGCAACTAATTACGCATTCTACCTTCACTACATAATTTTAGGATGCTTAGTTTATTTTGGATATCAGTTATTTCAAAAAACAAACTCAATTTTCAATATTAAAACTAAACAAAATAAATGGCTTCCTTGGCTCTTTGTTTTTGCTATTATATACGTATTCAGTAACGAATTAATGATTCATGGAGTACAGTTTTCCGATACTGGTAATAATACTGAACTTATGGCTGAACTTTCCGATACAAGTGATAACTTCTATCAGAAAAGAACCTACATTAGAGATTCTATTCGTAAAATTCAAACTCAAATTATAAAAATAGGTTACCCAATACTCTGGGGAATCTTCTCTTTTATTTTTCTGATAATAGGGATTAAAAAACAATGGAAAACATTACGTGTAATTGCGTTGTCTTTATTAGGTTTAACGATTGTAAAATTATTCGTATATGATATTAAAAATGCTTCAGAAACAGGAAAAATTGTTGCTTTTATTTTACTTGGAGTCTTAATTTTAATTATATCGTTTGTATATCAAAAAATAAAAAAATTAGTTATTAATGAAACACCTGAACATGAAGACGAAAAAGCTTAGCTTTTTAATCCTATTTTTTTTGGTCTTACATACTTATTGCCAAAATTATATAGGAACTATAGATACCATTAAGGAAAAAGGACTGCATAAAATTATGCTTTCCAAAGAAATACGTTCTGCAGCAAATGAGAACTTCAATTCTTTGCGAATTAAAGATGCTAAAGAAAATGAAGTTCCGTATACTTTAATTTATAATACTAATACTGTATTTTCTAAGTTTTTACCTGCAAAAATTATTTCTAAAAAAGTACTCAAAGATTCGATTACCTCTCTTATTCTGGCTAATGTAAGCGGTAAAAATCAGCAGCGAATTGTACTTAAAATTGCAAATAGTAATACTATAAAATACTACACAGTCTCAGGTAGTAACGACACCGAAAACTGGTTTGGTTTAGTTGCTAATAAGAGACTGAACTATTTAAACTCGAAACAAAAAACATTCACAGAGAAAGTAATTGAATTCCCTCTTAATGATTATCGCTTCATACGTATTGATTTTGATGATAGACATTCTTTACCTATTAACATTTTAGACGCTGGAATTTATAAAAGTAAATTTTTCGTTCAAGAGCCCAGTACCATTGATGACTTTAGACAGGAATTAATTACTCCAAAAAATAGAAAAACAACACAAATAAAATTTACAGCTAATAATAACCATAAAGTAAATACAATTGCGTTTGCAATTACGACTGATTTCTTTTTAAGAAAGGCTAAAATCATTGTAAAAGAAAAACGAACTATCAAAAAAAGAGTTGAAACTTACGATAAAATTGTTGCTATTTTTCAGTTAAACTCTAAGAACAATAACACTTTCAACATTCGTGGATTAAATACTAATAAATTTTACGTTGAAATTGAAAATGAAGATAATCCTCCGTTAACTATTAACAAGGTTACTTTTTTTCAAGATCCGATATACATGGTTACCAACCTTAATCAAGATGAAAAGTATAATGTAATTATCGATAGTACACTTTTAAAACCGAAATATGATATTGGAAATTTTATTTCCAATACTATAAGCTCTATTGAAAAAACTACTGTCCTTAATTTTCATAAAGTAGAACAAAAATCTAAAGAACTTCAAAAGCCTGCTTTTTGGCAAACGAAAACCTTCATGTGGGTTTGTCTTATTTTAGGAGGAGTTTTTGTAGTATTATTTGCTTTAAAATTACTAAAAGATATTAATACTGAATCGTAAGGAGTTGCATTTCAAAGTATCCTATCTAATAATTTTATCAACGTGTTGAAACAAAATAAGGTTCAGGATATGTTTTCACATTCAAATCGTTCACTAAACAAAAAGCTATATTCGCTACTAATGATGCTGCTAAATATGACCCTACTACTAATTGAGGTGGAGTAATTTGTGTAGATTTTTCTTTATACTTTTCGTAAAAATCATAAAACCAATCTAACTCTAAATCTTTGCGTGCTTCAAGATACTCAAGCATGTTTTGTACCAACACAAGCTCAAACCTACCGGTACCTCTTGCAATATCATAAATTTGCTCACTTTCGGGTGTAACTAGATAAACAGCAGAAGCCCAACCAAAATTTAATGGATGTATTACAGGAATTCCCAATTCTTTACAGACTTCATCAAACACAAAAGGAGTTTCCAATGTATCAAAATCTATTGCATTAATTGCTATATCACATCCTGCTACATAATTTTTAATTGTCTTTGGTTCTAAAAACACATGATGGTGTGCTATTTGTACGTTAGGATTAATTGCTTCAAGACGTTTTGTTATAGAAGCGACTTTAGAAGAATTTATATCTTCTTCAGTATAGTTTTGTCTATTTAAATTTGATTTTTCAACTTCATCTCCATCTATAAAAACAAAATTTTCAAAACCTAAGCGTAACAATCCTTCTGCGATGACACTTCCTAAGCCTACACCTCCGAAAACAATTTTCACCTCTTTAATTTTATCTTGTTGCTCTGGAGTAATGTATAATACATTCTTGTGATATCTTTCATTATCATGCATTTCAGCTAATAACTTTTTCTTTTTTTTCATTTATTTTCGTGTTTAGATTATGATGTTGATTTTACAATACTAACGATTTTTTTATTCTGTCTTACTTTTTTCTCTGTAAAATAAGCCTCTAACTAATCTTCTAAAATCATTAAAAATAAAATTTACATTAAGAATATCTTGTCACCAAAAAGGAATTGTTTAATTTTAATATGTTTCATAAAAATACCATAGTACAATGAACAAGTTTTTAGTTTTTTTCTTATTCTCACTACTTATTGTAAAAGCTTCTTTCTCCCAAGAACTATCTGGACAAGAACTCTTAGAAAAGGCTATTAAATACCACGACCCTAACGGTAACTGGCAAAAGTTTAACGACTCGTTAGTTGTAACTATGGCTACTCCTAAAAAAGCGAATAGAGTAAGTAAAATACGCATAAACTTACCCAAAGACTATTTTTATGTGAAAGCTTCAAGGAATAAAAAAACAACCGAGTATACGCTAGACAAGGAGCAGTGTTCCATACTACTTAATGGTAAGGCACCAACAAATACAGAGAAAAAAGAATATAATATCAATTGTGAACGTGCCAATTTATTCAAAAACTATTATACTTATTTGTACGGACTTCCTATGAAGTTAAAAGATGAAGGAACAATAATTCATGAAACTGTTCAGCGTAAAAAATTCAAAGGGAAAGAGTACCTGGTTTTAAAAGTCACTTATAACGAAAATGTAGGAAAGGATACTTGGTATTTCTACTTCAATACTAAAACATATGCTATGGAAGTCTATCAATTCTTTAAAGAGGCAAAAGATAGCGGAGAGTATATCATATTATCTGGAGAAGAAGTTATCAGTGGTATCAAAATGCCTAAAGTTCGTGCTTGGTATTACAACAAAAATGATGGTTACTTGGGAACAGATACTTTGAAAAAAAGCATGTAGCATGTCGCGCTATAAAAAAATATTAAAAAAAATTCTTATTTGGCGCTATAAACATATATCTGAACGTCAGTTTGAGTACATTTTAAGTGTTTTTGTGGGCTTTTTAGCTGGAATAGGCACATTAGTTTTAAAAAACTTAACTTATTTTTTTGAATGGGTTTTAGAAGGAAACCTAATTAAAGACTACCACTACTCATTCTATTTTCTGTTTCCTATTATTGGCTTATTTGTAGTTCATTATATTAAAAAGGTTATTCTAAAAAAAGATATTGGTCATGGAATATCAACCACGCTACAGGCCGTCTCTATGAAAAGTGGTATCATAGAACAGTATAAAATATATGCTTCAATACTCACTGCTCCTATAACCGTTGGCTTTGGTGGTTCTGTAGGTTTACAAGGTCCTGCAGTTAGTACAGGTGCTGCTTTAGGTTCTGGGATTGCACAATTATTTCATGTAAACACAAAAACAAGAATGTTATTAATCGGCTGTGCAACAGCTGGTGCCATGTCTTCAATGTTTCAAGCACCCATCGCAGCTATTATTTTTGCCATAGAAATTTTTAGTTTAGATATGGCCTTTACCTATTTAGTTCCACTACTACTTGCTTCTGTATCAGCTGTGGTAACTTCTTATTTTTTTCTAGGTCAAAATTTACTTTTTAAACTAAAGCTAACAGATGCTTTTCAAATTCAAGATATTATCTTCTATATCTTACTGGCGATAGCTACCGGATTTGCTTCTGTTTACTTTTCTAAAATTTACTTTGCAATCATCAATTTTTTTAAACGTTTTAAAAATCCATTCTATAAATTACTGTGGAGTTCTTTAGCTATAGGTCTTTTATTATTTTTAATTCCTCCTTTATATGGTGAAGGGTATGATATTATAAATAATCTACTTGCTAATAACGCAAGCAAAGCGTTGAGAAATTTACCTTATGCTATTGATACTACTGATGTTTGGACAGTCATTCTTTTTTTATTAATAATAGGTATTTTAAAGGTTGTTGCCATGACTACAACATTTGCTGCTGGCGGTGTTGGTGGTATTTTTATTCCAACATTAGTTATGGGAAGTATTCTAGGTAATGTTATTGCAAAACTTATTAAACAATTTGGTTTTTCAATATCAGAAACTAATTTTACACTAATCGGAATGACTGGCTTAATGGCTGGTGTTTTGCATGCGCCCTTAACGGCTATTTTTTTAATTGCTGAAATTACAGGAGGATATGATTTATTCGTTCCCTTAATGTTAGTATCTGCGATCTCATACGCTATTACAAAATACTTTGTTTCTAACTCTATTTACACTATTGAATTAGCACAAAGAGGTGAACTTATTACTCACGATAAAGACAAGAATGTAATGATGATGATGGATATTGATAAAGTGATTGAACGTAATTTCGTTACGATTTCAGAAACTATGACTTTGGGCGAGATGTTGAAAAATGCCGTTACCAAATCAAGTCGAAATATTTTTCCCGTTCTTAATGAAAAAGCTCAGTTTTTAGGCATAGTTCTTCTAGATGATATTCGTCCAATTATGTTCGACCAGAAACTATACACTTCTGTAACGGTGTTAGATGTAATGAAAAGTGCTCCTGCTGTTATTTTCAATACTGATACTACAGAACAGGTAATGCAAAAATTCAAGGAAAGTAGTGCTTGGAATTTACCCGTAGTAGACGGTAAAGGACGGTATATTGGTTTTATTTCTAAATCTAAATTATTATCAGTTTACAGAACAAAATTACTTGAAGTTACATCCTAACTTAATCCTGAAGAGGCGTATAACTTCAGCTCGATACAAGAAATCCGAAAAACAGGCTATTAATTATATATGTTACTCCGAAACCATTTGTGTTGAAGTAGTCTTTCTTTTCTATAGAAGGTTACCATCTAAAACTTTATTTTATTACGTTTTTTTCGCAATGATGACTTGTTAACGAAAGAGTATGAGTGAAATCATGTCAAGCTCTAATTAGATAAATTGTTTCTATTAGTTATTTCTATTGTTGGAAAAGAATTTCGCACTGTTCTAAATAAACATTTATATTTATACAAAAAATTAAGAATGTCCGATAAACTACACCACGATATCATTGATAATTATGAAAAATTAAAATACAGCTTATTAAAAGCGCAAACATTTGACGAAGACCATTTTGGCTTTCCTGAGGTTTACTATAAAATTATGGAAACTGATATGCAACGTGTAAATGCTTTTAAAAAAGCTTTTCAGCTTCATAATAACTTCAAAAACGCAGTAGTTTGTGAAATAGGTGTAGGTACGCTACCATTAACAAAATTATATATGCCTCATGTGAAAAAAGCATATTTAATTGAAAATAACCCAAACTTAATTCCGTTTATAAAAGAAGAAGTTGTTAAACATGATTGGGCAGATAAGGTAGAAGTTATTTTTGCCGATGCTTTAACTGTAGAATTACCTGAAAAAGTAGATCACATTATTGGTGAATTAATGAGTATATATTGTGCCAATGAATTTCAGGTGCAAATATTTCAACACATGCGAAATTACTTGCAACCAGACGGAAGTTTATTTCCAAATAGAATTGTGAATTTTGCACGTTTATGTAAAGCAGAAATCGATACAGATATTCATCATTACCCGGTAATGTTTACAAGGCATCAACCGATGTTTCTAACACAACAATTTTTAGTGAATGAAATTGAATTACTGAAAGAAAAGAAACAAGGAGTAAATTTAAGTTTCTCTGTACCTGTGTTATTTTCTGGTACTGTCAATGCTTTATATTTAGAATCTTATGTTGAAGTAACTGAAGGTTCAAATTTTACTGGTACCGACAGTTTAATGCCTCCAACTGTATTAAAAACAACAAATACACAAGAAGTAAAAGCTGGTGACTTAGTGCATATTGATTTTAGTTTTGATTATGGTTCTTCTTTAGATAAAATTAGCTGTGTTTTATCTTAAATGAATTTTATTTTAAAATATATAAATCAATTATTTACACCTAAATTTAAACCTTCTGAAGAAGATTTATCTGTTTTAGAACACATAAGTAAAGAGACAGTACACGATCAAAATATTGAGGTGCAAAAGGAAGATGAAGTTAGTTCGAATTTAAAATTTCTTCTACTAATATATGATGAACTAGAAGCAGAACGAAAAAAAGCACTTCTGAATAAGTATGGTAGTTTTGAAATAGATTTCACAGAATCCAGTACTTACTATGAACTAATAAATGAGCCACATAGAAGACGGATTTCTTTTCTTTGTTTTATGATACAACTAGTAAAAAAGGAAATAGAAGAGGCACCTCATTTTAACACACTTTTTATATCTAAACTTTTCAATGCTGTATTAAATACAAGATTGAACCTTTCGGAACAAAACATAGTAGATTTTTTCTTACTCTCAAATTCAAATGAATTAGCATATTTTCATATCCATACAGACATACTTCTTGAAAAAATAAAAACGTATTCTAATGAAAATGAAATTAGTAAAAAACTTATAGCGCTCATTAGAAAGAAAGTATTTGTGAATTTATACGGTTCTTCTTATGAAACCACTACTTATAAGAAAGCAAGTAGAATACTTACAAATTGGAAATTTAGAGCGTATAAAATTCCGTTTCTTTTATTGCCCGATTATTTCGGGAATAAGGTAAATGCAATCCTTGTAAATTCTGAAAAACAAAAAGCAATTAACTTATCTGAAATTTTACAATTACTTTCTTCACCCAAAAAAGAAGCTATATATACTAAAAAAGTAACAACATTAATAATTGGTATTGGAGTTGAATCCTTTACTAGCTTAACCATTGAAATTCTTAAACTAGCCTCGGAATTTAAACCTAAACTAAGAAGCACTGCTTATTGGTCCTCTACAGAAAAAAAACACATAAAAACAACGAGTTATATTGGCATGTTTGAGGAGAATTTAATTATTGTTTCTGAACTGTTGAAAACTTTAAAAAGAGAAGCACTCGTACAAAATATCTCTTCTGATATTGTAGCCAAAATAGCAAAAAGAAGTTATTCTTTAAAAGATAACACAAGATTAAGGAAAGGAACCGCTACATTAGGTAATCTATGTTTAGACTTACTTGCTTACGATCTTGGTTGTGAGGGAAAAGAAAAGCTGAAAGAGCTTTACAATGAAACTACTTATAAAAGAGTAAAGAAGAGAATTAATACTGTTGTAAAAACACTTCAAAAAAATGGAGAAGAAACATTTTTAAAGTAAATTATTAGAGCTATGAAATTTATTTTAAAATATTTAACGCAATTATTTAAGCCGAAATTTATACCTACTAAAGAAGATCTCTTAATTTTAGAAAACAAAGTCAATAATAAAGAAAACACCTTTGAAACTAAGCAAGATAAAATAGCTGAATATCATGTTAATTTAGACATATTATTAACTATTCACGAGCAAGCAAAACAAAGGACAAAAAAGGTATATTTTGACTCTGGGTATATTGAGTTTAAAAAACTTGATATCTATAAAAATTTCATAAAACAACATTCTGAAATACGTGTTTCCTTTTTATATTTTTTAATTAAAGTATTAAATATTCCACCGGCCAGCGTTTATCATATTCAAACACATTTTAAAACAGCTCTTTTCGCTTCAGTTTTATCAACAAAGCTCAATGTCACAGATAAGGTCTTACATGATTTCTTTATATTCTGGAAATCTAAAGACTATTATGCTTTAAAAATACCGTTACACCTACTTACTAAAAAAATAACTGATTTTTCTAGTGAGCATAATCTTAGCAAAGCATTTCTAGGTACACTACAAAAATATGTGACTCATATTCCTACAGTTGATGAATATAATACGCATGAAAAAGATAACGATAGAATTTATAGAACGATAATTAACCAGAAGTTTAAAAAGGAGGTTCCTATCTTTTTTTTATTACCCGATTATTTTGGAAAAAAAGTAACTGATATTCTTTTACAGAAAGATCATAAACATAAAGAGGCTCTAGCTACAATTTTATACTTGGTGTCATTAAAAAAGAAGAAAAATAATCAAAAACAACAAATCCAAGATGCCATAGATACCCTTGGAAAAGGACTCTTTCAAAAAGAAGCTATCGAAATATTACGCATCGCCTCAGCGTTTAAACCAAAGTTAAAGTTAGCTGTTTTTTGGCATGGATATTTACGTAAAAATGTATGCGTGAAAAGTTATTTTAAAATGTTTGACGAAAACGTAATGATTATCTGTGGGCTACTACAGCTGCTTACAGAACATAATTTAATACGTAAATTACCCTTACAAACTATTAGTACTATTACTAAAAGAAGCTATACTTTAAAACAAAATATTAAATTAGCTAGAAGTTCAACTAAATTAGGCGACACATGCATTGAAATACTTGCCTTGCATTGTGGTAAAGAAGGTAGAAAAGAACTCAAAAACATTTACAATGAGTTTACCTACAAAAATGTGAGACGTAAAATTGAAATACTCTCTGAAAAAGTTAAGACTATAGAAGGAGAATCATTTCTTTAATAATTTAAGATTATAATTCTTCTTTTAAGTATTGCGAATACTAAATTAAACCCCTTTTATCTTCTTAGAAATTTAATCGTAACACTACATAAAATTATCTTACAATAGTTAAAGTATACTGTTAAATTTCGATATCAAAACCAATAATATCTCTAATTCCTTTTTCTGTACTGTTCTTAGGATTTATTGGAGTAACGTAATGCCACAAATCATTACCAAACGTTTTTTCTTCACCAGTATCTGCTTGAAACGCAAATTTACCGGGAGTTAAAGCTTCATTAAAAATTAAATCATTCCTATGATCTATTTTTTCAAAAATTTGCGTCTCTCCACCAACAATATTTTCTCTATTGACTACTAATGCAGAAACTATATAAGGTGCTCCATCTTCATGAACTCCTTCAGGTGAATTTTCACCTTTTATTTCTCCCTGAGTAATTGTACGCATAAAATGGCTTGTTACTTTGAGTTTTGAAACTTCTGGATGAATAGTTTTAATTAAGTTAAATACAGCTTTCAGTAATGAATAGAATTGTTCATTCTCAACCATTCTTTTTTCTGCCTGTTTAAAAACACGTTCCCAACTTCTAAAATCAGAGACTTCCTGATTGAACACTGCTGGATATGTTCTTTCAACATGAATATCTTTTCCTTCCTTTTTAATAGTAAAGGAAGAGATGTTACGTTGACGCGTAATTACTGATATCGTTTTAAATTGCTCTTTTTCTGTAGTATTTAACTTTTCTAGCCAAGGTCTTAATACTTCGATACCTACTTTCTTTTCAAAATACAACTTATGTACCTCCTCAATAGCATTTTGATCCTCGGTAAAACGCTTTTTGAGAAATTTCACCTGATTTTCTCTTGTTAAATACGCATCATCTTCTAATTCATTAAAAAAAGGCTTAAAAGCGCTTAAAAAGATTTCTTTATCTAAATCTAAATCTTCTAATGATCCTATTCTAATAGGAGATTTTATCGTTCTGTTTATTCTTTTTGAAATATCCTTTTCAGTAATCATTTGTCAAATTTAGTCTTAAGATACGCAATACAAGCTGGTTTATTTAATGACCAATATGCATAAGGTATTGCTATAATCTGAATATTAACACGCAATAGTGTTTTGTATTGGTCTATAGAAAAAGCTCCTTCCATTTCTCCAGGATACCCAATTAAATCAATACAAATTGTCTTTGTATGCGTTGCTATAACCATATCAAAAACATAGCCTGCAATAGAATGATTTACTATAATATCATCTTCAGTTACCCCTAATTTTACTATTTCATGATGTACCTCATCTGCAAAATTATCTGCATATGTATTTTCTTCATAATGACTCTGATAATTTTTCGTCTCAGAAAAATAATCCATTAATAAATGTTTATTACTAAAATTTTTAGCGTCAAAAGAATAGTATAAAAACTGTTTTTGTTTTGCTCTAGTAATACTTACATTAAACACATCTTCTCTATTTAAGTAGTTAAACACAGATGCACTTGTTGTGTTATCAACAGTAAATGTTAAATACATAAAGTCGCGTTCTTCTCCTTGAAAATCAAATGGCGAACCTACCAGTATTTTATGTTTCTTTAGTGTTGAAAGATCGAAAGTTTCTAATTTATTCTTCAGATAATTTACTTGATCTCTAAATGGAGATAAGATACCTATTGATGTTGATGCTTTACTAGGTAAGTCGGTTTCATCTTTAATAAGTTGTTGTATATCTTCTAAAATCTTATTGATTTCAGCTTCATTAACTCCACTTTTATTTTTTGTTCCGTTACACTGAATCCAATGAATTCCTGGGCTTTTGTCATGAATACTGATAGTTGACATTATTTTCAGTTTTTCATCATAAAATTTAGTGTTACTAAACTGAATTATATCTGGCACACTTCGATAGTGCTCATCTAAAAAATGAAGGTTTTCCTGTACTTCTAATTTTTCTGTTATGTAGTCTAAAAAGCTGTTTTTTCTATAATTAAAAACGTCTACATCGTGAATTAACCCTAATTCTGAAGCTGTTTTTTCCATAATATCTCCTGAAAGAAACGAAACATGTTTCAATTGTTTAGGGTCGCCAACTACAACTATTTTTTTTGCTCTCGCTAATACAGGAATCATAGTGGCAATATCACATTGAGAAGCTTCATCGATTATGGCTACATCAAAAATGTCGTTTTCTAATGGAATAAAAGTATTTAGATCTGTTGTTTTAGAAATCCATATCGGAAAACAATCTATAATTTTTTTAAAATTTATTGTTTCTAACAATTGCGATTTTGCCGCTGGATTTCTCGATTTAGACAAGGTTAATAAATCACGTAACGTAGCTCTATCTGTTCGTAATGATTCCTGAATTTTATACGAAGCTCTCTCTGTTACAATTTTCTTAATTATACTATTTCTCTTTTGAATATAGTGGCTTAACAAATCTATCAGTTGCCAAAAAGGAAACTCTTTAAGTACTTTTTTGGACACATAACTTTTACGAATTCTTTTGAAAAACGAAGGTTTATAATCGAGTAACAATTCTGCCTTATCTAACTCCCGTTTTTCTCTATCGGCTATTTCGTCTTCTAGCTCCTTTATCTTTTTCTTCGTAGCTGCTAATTCTTTTTCTCGGTCTTTTATTAATTTACCACTAACTTCAATTGGATTGTTATAGTTTAAGATTGAAACTAGCTTATTTTTTACTTTAGTTTTATAATTTCTTCCAGATCCTACTCGTAGTGTTAATCCTTTAATTCCTAAATCTGAAGTTATTTTTTCATTTAAAACAGTAACTGCTTGCTCTGATTTAGAGCATATTAATACACTCTTATTATTATACACTAAATCTACAGCAATAGAAGCAATTGTATAGGATTTCCCTGTACCTGGTGGACCTATAACTACCGTAAATGGATGTTGATTTTTAACAGAGTTAATAATGTTTTTTTGTGGTGTACTTAAATTAGAAGGTACATACGCCTGAGTATTATAACGCTCTCTTTCATTTGAAATTCTGTTATTACCTCTAGAGAACAACGATTCTAGTGTGGTATTGTATAAGTGATTTTCTTTTATTTCCTCTAATTCTGCCAATACATCTCTATTCGATTTAGATTTTTCTATAATCCCTAAAGCTATTGAAGAATGAATTTCTAGTGTTGTTTTTTTTGCTGCTTTTTTTAATACCGTGTCTTTAACCAACGTTGGTAAATCTTGTATCGAATCTATAGTAATTGGTAGATATTCTTGTAGTTTTTTAGTGATTTCTAAAATATCTTCCTTTGTTATTTGCGTTCCTTTTAAAAGTGATTTTACTTCTAATAAGAAAGTATCATCTAAATCGAAATTATTTTTTAGGTTTGTTAATAATGTATCATTAAGCCTGTTTTCTTCAAAAAGATATTCAAAATAATAAATACCATCATTGTTAATTTTTAAACTGACTGGTGTTAAGACTAAAGGTGCACATATCGTGCGTTTTTTTCCGAGGAAAGTAATAGATCCTGTTATAAAAAAACTACACGCTATAAGTGATTTTGTTTTCTTGTGAATTTCAATGTACTTATATACTTCTTCTGCAAAATCAAAATTTAAAAAAGCTTCATCGTCTTCTTGAAACAACTCATCTGCATGTTTAAGAAATATTCGCTTATCCACACTTTTACTAAAGAGATTTAAAAAATCTTGATCTTTGAATTCGTGCTTATAACAATTTTGATAATAAGATATTACCTTTTCTATGTACATCATATAGCTAGCGACTATTCGTTATCGTCTTCTTGAAATTGCAAGTATTTTTCAACAGTTTTATTTACTGGAGGAATATCTTCTTCTGTTATAGTCTTCAATATTTCTGAAGTAATTGGTGTTATCGCTACAATTCTGTTAGCTTGATATTCTATGATTTTCTCGAATAAATTTCTAGCTACTCTGGCATTACCAAAGTTTTTGTCTTTTTGCTCATAAAATTTATCGAAAATAAAATGGAGTTTTTCTTTAGCATCGTCGGTAATAACAAAATCATTTTTCCTGCAAAACAATTCAAAAATACCCAACAACTCAATCGGTTTGTAATGATCGAAATTGAAATAACGGTTAAAACGAGATTGTAACCCTGGATTAGAGTTGATAAAATCTTTCATCTCATCCGGATAACCTGCTACAATAACCACCAATTCTTTTCGGTGATCTTCCATTTTTTTCAATAAGATTTCTATTGCTTCATTTCCAAAGTCTTTTTTCGCGTCTTTATTTAACGCATAGGCTTCATCAACAAATAAAACTCCATTTAGTGAAGTGTTTACAACCTCTTCTACTTTTAAAGCAGTTTGACCAACGTAACCTGCAACTAAACCACTTCTATCGGTTTCTATTAAATGTCCTTTTTCTAAATAGCCTAAGTGTTTGTATACTCTAGAGACTAATCTTGCAACTGTTGTTTTTCCTGTTCCTGGAGGCCCCATAAAAACAGAATGCAAAGAATTATTTACTGCTTTTAAACCTTGTTCTTCTCTAAGTTTCTGAACTTTTAAAAAGTTAGCCAGTTCTTGTACTGCAGTTTTTATATTATCTAATCCAATAAGTTCATGTAATTCATCTAAAACATCTACTAAAGTTTCATTCTCATCAACCTCTGTTGTTTTAACGCCTTGTAGCTTTTGTTTAGGATGATTAATTCTTTCATTAATACTTTCTAGTACTTTCTGTTCTTCTTCTGAAATAGTATCATCTGCTTTAGCTATTAATGACGCTATTCTATATAAAAAAGTCCCAGAATTTATAAAATGTTTATTTTTTAGCTTCTTTAGAATTGAAGGTAATAGAAATTCCTTTTTATACTCCTCTCCTAAATCAAACAGCTTTGCTTCTTTAATGATTTCAATATTTTTATCGAAACTCTCAGAAGCCACAAACTTGTTTATACGTTCTATGGTTAACGAACCAATCATATCATTTCCTTGCAGTTTTTCAAATAAAAATGCTAGAATGAATTTTACTTTGTAATTGGCTGTGGTGTTTTTTGAATCATTTAAGTCTGCAATACTATTATATGCTTTTATAATATCTTGAAGAATTACATGTTCTGCAACGAATTTCACAGCATCGTCTGATTTACTTACGATGGTGTTAATTACAGTAGAAAATTGTTTATTTTGATTTAAATCTTCTGCTAGTAATTGAATTTTTTCTCCTTCATTTTTTAAAATTTCTAAAAACTCGTAGTCGATAGCAAAATTGTTTGCTGCACTTTCTTTTTGATTAACAAAATCTTTAAACTTATTGGTAAAAGACTCTAAGTTTTTTTTCTCTTCTTTCTCTTTTAAAGCTATATCAGATACTATTTCTTTTAATAAAGAAATGTGTTCCTTTGGAAAACCTTTAAAAGCAGTAGCATCAAATGAATTTTGCCAAAGTGCTAATTTTTCTTGTTGTGTATGTACATATTTTGATGTGATAATTACATCTAACTCCTTTTCGTTTCCGTTTAGTGAATATAAAATCAATATATCTTCATCTTTGATTTTTACTGATGGAAAATCAGAAGATATCTTTAAAATGTGTAACGGATTTATTGCTTTTCCTTTAAAAAAAAAGCGTTGTTCTTTTTCATCCAGTTTTGAAAAAAACTGATCGATAATTTTATAGTTTCTTAGACTATTCATAGTTAATTTTCAGCATCTATTTGCATCATAGCATCTTCAACCTGATGAACTAATTCATCAAAATGTGCTAAACGCTTTGTTTCTCTTGTTCTATTGAATGGTAAGTCAACATTAATATGTTTTACGAAATGAGAAGGAGCGTGCTTCATGATATAAATATCATCTGCTAAATACACTGCTTCTTGAATATCGTGTGTTACAAATAAAATTGTTGGACTAAATTTTTCCCAAATCCCTATTAATAAATCCTGCATTTGTAGTCTTGTTTTTACATCAAGTGCTCCGAATGGTTCATCCATTAATAAAATTTCTGGATTAGACATTAAACTTCTTGCTATTGCAACACGTTGTAATTGTCCTCCAGATAAATTCGGGTATTGTGCGTATTTTTTTTGATGGCCATCTAAGCCAACCAATTGAATCATTTCCATCGCACGTTCATCACGTTCTTTTTTAGATATCCCTTGAAACTGTAAGCCTAAACCAACATTCTCTAAGACTGTCATCCAAGGTAACGATGAGTACTGCTGAAAAACCATGCTTACTCGATTTTGCTTACTTACTGGTTTTCCTTTTACTAAAACTGTACCTTCTGTAGGTTGCTGTAAGCCTGCTATATATCTAAGTAAAGTAGACTTACCACATCCAGACATTCCTAATATAACAGCAAACTGCCCTTGCATCGGTTTATCTTCTATAAGTAAATCTAAGTTTTTGATAATCTCCACTTTCCCATTATCGTAAGATTGATGGATATTACGAAGCTCTATAATATTATTTGTTTGTTGATTGTCGAAAAATTCTAGAGCCATATTTAATGTTTATTTCCTTTATTAATATGCTTGTGTGGAAAAAGTATTTTATCAATCATCATAAAAAGGCGGTCTTGTAAAACCCCGATAATTACAATGATTATAAGTATTGCAAATGCTTTATCTATTCTACTTTGACGCTTTGCAGTCCAAATTAATTCTCCAATTCCTCCACCTTTATTCAACATTTCAGCAATAGTTATATAGGTCCATGAAATGGCAGTTAAAACTCTAATATCATCAATAAGCTTAGACAATACATAAGGTATATATACTGTTTTTATCGTTTGCCACGGAGTTGCTCCTAAGGTAAATACAGTATTTATATATACTTTCTGTACTTCATCTATCCGTTGTACTACTACGGGAATTAGATACACTATTATTCCAAACGCTAGAAAAGCTACTTTCATCTGGCTTCCTAAACCTAACCACATAATAAAAATACCTGTTACCGCAGTTAACGGAATAAAACGATAAGAGTCTACTATTTTACTAAAAAGGCCTCTAAAAAGTGGAATAAGCCCTAATATAAAACCAAAAGGAATTGCAATTAATACCGCTAAGATGTATCCGTAGATATTTAATTTTATCGAAAAGAATGTGTTTCCTATAACATCATCTTTCTTATTTAGTTCAGGAAATGCTTTAATTACTTTTACTGGAGAAGGTAGTAAAGGGTATACTTTATTTTTAACTAATCCGTAATTATTTAATTCTTCATTAGAAAGTTTCTCTAACTTATCGTAGTTGGCAACTAATATAGAATCGCTTTCGTAATACAGCTTATTTTCTTCGCTTAACGCTGTTACATTTATCGTTTCATTCTGAGAGATTACCTGTTTTGACAATACTTCTGCAAAAATAAACCACATTAAAACAAGAATTACGCTTCCTAAAATGGTAAGCGTAATTCTCTGTTTAGGGTCGAGCTCTCCACGAAGCTCAAATAAATTTTTGAACCCGCTTTTCATTAGTCTACTACTAATTCAAAGTCAGTTCTTCTATTTCTTGCTTTACACTCTGAGTTTTGGTTTCTTTCGCAACCAGCAACAGGCTTATCAGGACCATTTCCAACAATGATAAATCTGTTTTTTGGCATGTGATGTTCACTAATTAAATACTCAGCAACTGATTTTGCTCTTCTTTTAGATAATGCAATATTTGATGATCTTCCTCCTACATTATCTGTATTTCCTTCGATTCTAATACGTGCATTAGCAAAAGCTTTAGCAATCGCTGTAAACTGAATGTCTATTAATTGTTTCGCGTTCTCTGTAAGTTTATATTGCCCAGTATTAAAACTAATACTTACTTTTTTAGACGATAATGACTCTTTTTTTGCTAATTGTTCATTTACAGCTGTAAATTCTTTTTCTTTTTCACCAAAGTGATTTGCTCCAGTTAAAGAAGTAGTTTTAGAAACTAAGTCTTTTGTAGATAGCAACCTCCAACTTTTAGCCCCTGAAGTACTGAATCCTAAATCGTTGTACTTCACTTTCATTTTATTGTATAAATCTTCTCCTGTTACTCCATTGTAATTTTGGTTTAAACCAAAGAAGTTTTGATTATCTCCATGTGTAGCTAAACGTACATTGTTGATAGCATCGTAACAAAAATCTTCAGGTTGTGATAACCCTTCTGCTAAGATTTTGGCTGCCTCTTTCTTCTTTTCATCAGAACCATTTAATTCAGAAGCTCCTATCATCCACCCTTCATATAAATCACGTAATTGTTGTTTGTTTTTTTCAACAAATTCTTTCTTTGCTACGAAAACATCTGCGATAATATGTGTTGCATTTTTTGTGCTTTCTAAAACTCTTGCACCTGCAACTTTACTAACACAATCTGCATCGTCTGGACTCCAAACTACTGCTGCGTCTACTGTTCCACTTTTAAAAGCATCTGCTGCATCAATAGCACTTGGTACTTGTACTAACTTTACGTCTTTAGGGCTAATATCTCCTGCCTCAAGTAACCAGATTAAAAATGAATGTGAAGGCGTCATTGGTGCAACAGCTATTTTCTTTCCTTTTAAATCACTTACTTTATTAATTCCTCTACGAGAAACGATTGCGTCTCCACCTCTACTCCAATCTGCTTGAAATACTACTTGTGGTTGGTATTGTGATAAGCCTTCTACTTCCGTAGGAAAAGCATCAATAGTTGCCCACATTAAATCGATATCTCCATTTTTAAAAGCATCTCTTGACGCATCAAAATCATCAATTACTTTAAATTTCACTTTAAATCCGTAATCTTTAAAGAAACGAGAATTTGTATTGGCATCAAAACCTTCGTTAAAGTACTGACCACCAGCATATCCTCCCCATGTAACTACTCCTACATTAATTACATCTTTATATCCGTCTTTAGATTTTGATGTTGTTGCAGTTACTTCATTAATTTTCTCTTTTACTTTTGGATCTCTTAATTTATTTAATAAAAAATATACTCCCGCTATAATAGCCGCAACTATTAATATTTTTGAAAATGGAGTAAGTCTCTTTCTTGCCATAATATGTTCGTTTGATTAATTGTTAAAAGTTGAATAAGTCTGAATATTGATTATTTTGGTTTTTATTAGATTTCAAGATAGGAGCGTCTAAATCTACACTATGGCTATCATTTACTAATAAATCTTTATCGTTCCCTAGTATTAAAGATACACCTTCTTTTTCCCATTTATCTAAAAGTTCTAAACCTTCTTCTTCAAAAACTCCATTTTGTAAATCAATTGAATCCATGAAATTATTAGACATTTCCATAAAACGTTCCATCTCTCCTATTTTCATACTTACATCATCTGCAATAGCTTCCAAAGCTCGGTCAAACATTTCTTTTTTATCTGAATTACCAGCAATAATATTCATTGCTGATTTCATGGCAGAATGACTTGCACGTATTGCTTTACGTTCTTGTTCTTTAACCATTACTTGATCTTCGATGTCTTCTAATAAAATTTCTGAGTTTTCATACATTTTAGTTAATACCCTGTATAAAATTTCCATCTTCTTATATAATCCGTCTAGCTTTAAATTCGAGTCCTTTAGTCGTCCTGCTTTTCTAGATTTAAGAATCATTATTCCTTTCTTATCTCTTTCTTTAGCAGCGCTAGCTAACTTCAAATTATTATTGATGCTTTTTTTATTCTCGTTCATAATTTGCTGTAGCCTTTTCATTTGACCTTTTAAAACAGCAATTTGCTTATTCATCTTTTTTAAGTTATTCTTTAAATCATCTACATAACTTTTCAGAATTCCTATTGGATCAATTTGAATAAACAAACCAGTAATCCAACGCATAAAAGATTTATACATGTAAAAAACTAGATTACGCATTTTAGGATCTAGAACTACGTAAATTAATGCTCCAAGTGCACCTAATAATAAACTTAAATGCAATGTGTTTTCTACTACATTTATTAGGAACGGTAATATTTTATACAATCCATAAAAAGCTCCACCAGCTAATAAGCCGGTGAACAACATTCCTGTTTTTCCTTCAGGTTTTTCCCAAAAAGATTTTGGTTTTAAATTCTCCATTATTTTAAGTATTGTTTCATTTTTTCAACGTCTTGTTCCAATTGTGATCTTAAATGTAAGTACGATATTTTAAAGTCGTTTTGAGTTTTATCAATTTTTGATTTACTTTCTTCTAGCGTTTTTCTTAGCTCTTCTATTTGAGCTTGATGCTTTGTAATCTCTGCTGTAAGTTGTTTTATTTTCTCTGATTTCTCTTTTATAATCGCGTCAAATTGTACAATTTCCTTTTCTTTATTTCCAACTTTAGCACTTAATTGCCCTTCAAAAGCTTTCAAAAACGTATTGTTTTCAGTGTCTAATATATTCATATAGTGACCAGCTGAAGATGTTAACTTTTCTAAAGTAACTCCTAGTGTAGAAGCAGTAGCAAAAGCTGAACGATATTTTGTAGCTTCATCCATTGGAATTTTTTCCAATGCTTTAATTGCTCTTTTAAATTCTAAATAATCAAAACCGTCTAAATTATTGTTTTCTATAGCTCCAAGTAGTTTGTCTATAATCTTTTCGTCAATTGTTCCCGCTGTATTAGTATACGTTTTAGGTGAAACGTTACTGCTTTGAGCTTTTTTTTGTGCTACTTCCTTTTCTTCTTGTTTATTTTCCTTTTTAGGAGTCTCTTTCTTTTCTTCAGCAGCGTCATCAACTATGAAGAGTGATTTTAAATTTTTTAGCATAAATGGATCATTTTCTAACAAATTTAAAAAAAATAACGAAAAATCAGTGTTTTAAAGGTTTAGCTTTACTTTATAAATTTATCCCAACCTATTTTAAGCACGACAAGCAGCACTATAAAAATGACAATTAACTGCATAAAACTACCGATAAAAAATATGCCTATAAACACTTTTTGTATGAAGTAAGTAACTATAAATGCTACGAATATCATCATAAATAACCCTGAAATTTTATCAAATCCAGGAATACTTTTCAATGGTATTGTTTTATTAATTAGTAAGAATAATATAACCATAGCTACTATGGGTAAATAATACGTAATTACTTCTAGATTGATTAGATTGGTCTTTAAAAAGAAGAAATTGTACACCAGTAATATAATTGCCAGAATTCCTGGTATCGCCAGTGCATATACTAAGATTGTATATATATAATTTACAGGAGTTTTGAAGTTTTTGGGCGTTACAATTAACATTCCTATCAAGGTTAATACTAACAATGCTATGTAGTAATTGATGATAATACTAGAATTATTACTTAATAGATATATTAGGTCTTGTACCGTCATTTTTTTCTCTGCAATGTAATCACTTTATCAGAAAAATCAATAATGTAGTCTTCAACTTTTATATTAACCTGTTGAAATAAACACTTACCGTTGTGTTAATTGGTGTTTAAATTAAGTAGGCATACTCATCTGAGTATTAGAACTATTTTTTTCTATCTAAACGAAAAATGAATGCTTAAAGCTTCTGGTTATTTACTTAATTTAAAGTTTATTGCCATTAAATGTTTTACGTTAACATATTCTCCGTCTAATTTCCCTGGAGTAAATTTAGGTAATGCTTTAATTAGTTTTGCTGCTTCTGCTTCTAATAGTTTACCTCCTATTGGTCCTAAGGTTACTATGTTTTTAACGTTTCCTTTGATATCTATTGTAAAACTAGTCCATACAATTCCTTCTATACCTTTAGTTTTCAAAACTGATGGATAAACTAAATTGTCATAAACATAATTATTTAATACTTCTTTTAAACCGCCTTTATATTTACTTTTAGAAAGTAAAACAGGCTCTTGTGTAACTTCGCCTAAATAAGCATTTTTAACCTTTATCACTTTCGTTACTTTTTTCTTTCCATGCATATTTATAGCACTCAAATTTCTCCTTAATTTATAATAATAATTACGCTGTCTTGGTCTAATATACCTTCTTTTTGGAGCAACTTCTTCACTGTTCTCCTTTTCAGACATACATTTATCTATTGTGTTTAATTCAGCAAGAAGATCTAATTCTCCATCAGAAGATGAACTTGTACATAAATTACTTTGTGCAAAAAGTAATGTGTTTGATAATATGATAAAGCTTAAAATTAATAGTTTCTTTGAAGTCATAATACTCAGGAATTTAATTGTGTTTTTTGAATTTAGTTTCATTGTGTTCTTTCAACACTACAAATAAACTTCAATGCTGTATTATTTCTAAAAAAAGGTATGTGAAAGGGAAAAATTAGGTTTGAAAAGGAAATAAACTCTCTATTTCGTAACGTCTTTATTTTATTAAAAAGACCAGCAAAACACTGTAAATAAAGGCTTAGTGATAGATTAGTTGTTTTTTTATAGATTTGGAGTCTCGTTGACTAATACTCTAAAGTATACATTAACATTCTATTGAAAGTTGTACTTAAAAATCAATTTTAGATATCCAAAAGCTCTTTAACTTTATCCGGAAAATCAGTAAAACATCCATCTACGTTAGCTTCAAAAAGGAGTACTTTTATATTTTCTTTAAATGTTGAAAATTCTCCTAATTGATCTGCTCTTAGTGTATATGTGTGAACTTTTAATCCGAGTTCATGAGCATCTTCAACTAGTTTTGTAAATGTCCATTTACCTTCTTTTTTTTGATCTAGAATTTGTCTATACCACGGACCAATTCCATTAGCGTAAGTTGCGAAATGTTGAATTCGCGCTTTGCTTTGATCTTCAGGAAACTCAATAAGCTGTACTAAAAAAAGATCTGTTTTCAGTTCTTTTCGAACTCTTTCAAGCTCTTTGGCATCGAAACATTGTAATATGCAGTTGTCTTTTTTGGTTGTATATCCATAATCAGCTAAAATATTCACTACAATTTTTGAAATATCTTTTCCATTAGCATTATGAAACGCAGGATTCTTGATTTCTGGATAAATTCCAATATTTTTCCCTGTACTTATATTCAGGCCTTGAATTAGCTCTATCTCTTCTTCAAGTGAATGTAATCTGAATTTTGATTTCCCTTTTGGAAATCTATTAGGGTAAAACTGTTTTCCTGTTTTTGGATTAAAGCGCTCCGATACATTGAGTTGCTTTAATTCTTCGTAGGTGAAATCAATCACGTAATATTTACCATCCTCTCGTTTTCTACTTGAATATTTTTCGGCAACATCGGTAACATCTCCAAGATAAATGTCGTGAATTACGATAGGCACATCGTCTTTACTTAACACTAAATCTTGCTCAATATAATCGGGCTGCATTGCATACGCCATTGCCTTTGCTTCCATAGTGTGTTCAGGTAAATAACCTGAAGCTCCTCGATGTGCTACAACAACTTTAGTTTGCATTCCTGTTTTTTTTTGGTTCTCTGTTCTCTTACAACAGAAAAAGAATAGTGTAATTATACCAAAAATTACAGTTCTCATTCTCATGTTATTTTTAGAATTAAAACAATAAATTTAGGTATAATTATTTGGGAAGCTTAAATACTCTGCTTTAATAAAACATTAAGAATCTACCCTTTTACTATTGTGCTTATTTAAATAATATTCTTTGTAGCTCCTGTAAATCATTTTTAAATCTAACTGAATTTTCATTTCTGAAACACCGTTAAGTTATTTGATAGGCAAAAATTATTGTATTCGTTCTTAGAATATTGATAATTCTGTTTCAGTCGTGAAAGTTTCTAAGAACTCCATTCCTCTATAAGAATTTCCTTTTTTATTTAGTTTAGGACTCCAAACTGTAATACAGTATTTACCAGGATAAACAGCTACTATTCCTCCACCTACACCACTTTTCCCTGGTAAACCAACTTTAAAGGAAAACTCTCCAGATTCATCATAAAACCCACAAGTTTGCATTATAGCATTAACCCTTTTTGTTCTGCCTCTACTTAATATATGTTCTCCTTGGTTAGTTTTAAAGTCATTTTTAGCCAAGAACATAAACGTTTTAGATAATTCTTGACAGCTCATCTCAATTGAGCACATATGAAAATAAAAATCTAATACTTCGCTAGGCTCATTTTCAATATTTCCAAACGATTTTATGAAGTTACAAAGTGCTTTATTTCTATATCCTACAGATGCTTCAGACTTTGCTACCTTTTTTGAATATTGAATTTCAGTTGAATCACAGATTTCTTGAACATAAGTTAGAAAATCTTCTTTTGGGTTTTCAAAATGACTTACCAGCATGTCACAAATAACCATAGCTCCTCCATTAATAAATGGATTTCTAGGGATTCCATTATCTGACTCCAATTGAACTAAAGAGTTGAATGGTGTTCCTGATGGTTCTACTCCAACTCGTTTCCAAATTTTATCTCCAAAAATTTTATACGCCAATCCTAGTGATATTACTTTAGAAATACTTTGAATCGAAAATTTTGTCTGCCAATCACCGATACCATATTCTTCATTTTCTACAGATAGAAAACAAACGCCGAAATTATCAGGATTTATCTTGGCTAATTCTGGAATGTAAGTAGCAACTGATCCTTTATTTTCTTCTGCAGAAATATGTTTATAAATGTCTTCTAAAACTTCTTTATAGTTAATAGTATTCATAAGTGTTTCTTTACAATAAACTTTTACCTAAACGAAAATGATAAAAGTAATTATCTTAAATTAGTTTACTAAAGAATACTAAAATAATTAAAGGCTACTTCTTTTGAAATAGCCTTTAATTTAAATGAATACTTATTAAATATACTGGTTAGTTAATAAGCTCTTGTATTATTTCCTTCGTAAAAATTAATAAATGCTTGATTCACTACTCTATGACCACCATTTGTAGGATAATCTCCTGTAAAATACCAATCGCCTTTGTGTTTAGGACATGCTTTATGTAAACCTTCAACAGTTTGATAAATAATTTCTACTTCAGCATTTACTTCTTCAGTTTTTAACATTTCAGCAATTTTTGCTGAAATTTCTTCATTGGTAAATGGAGCATAGATTTCTTTTACATGGTTAATAATGTCTTTATCATCACTAACCTGTTGTGCTTTACACTTATTGTAAACTTCTTCGACTAATCCGTACTGGTTTGTTTCTTTTAATAACTCTAAAGCAGCTTTAAAAGCAATAAAATCTCCTATTCTTGCCATGTCTATTCCATAACAGTCTGGATAACGAATTTGTGGTGCAGAAGAAACTACGATAATCTTTTTTGGTGATAATCGGTCAACTATTTTAATAATACTCTTCTTAAGCGTTGTACCTCTAACAATACTATCATCGATGATTACTAAATTATCTGTAGGTTTTACAACTCCATACGTAACATCATATACATGTGCAACTAAATCATCTCTACTACTATCATCGGTAATAAAGGTTCTTAGCTTTGCGTCCTTAATTGCTATTTTTTCAAAACGTGGTCTTTCCGTTAAAATGTCGGTAACCGTTTCGGCAGACAGCTTTCCTCCTCCTGCTAATATTTTAGCTGTTTTTTGCTGATTTAATACATCTTCAGCAGCTTCCATCATTCCATAAAAAGAGGTTTCGGCAGTATTTGGAATATATGTAAACACAGTATTTGAAATATCATCATTGATAGATTTTAATATCTCTGGAAAAACAAATTTTCCTAACTTTTTTCTTTCCTGATAAATATCTGCATCACTACCTCTTGAAAAATAAATACGCTCGAACGAACATGATAATTTTTCTCGTTTTTTCATAACTCTTTCTAAAGAGGTTGTCCCATTCTTTTTGATAATTAAAGCTTTTCCTCTTGGTAATTCTTTAATCGTATCAATAGGAACATTAAATGTAGTTTGGATAACTGGTCGTTCTGATGCTACAACAACGACTTCGTCATCTTGATACCAAAATGCTGGACGAATTCCTGAAGGATCTCTAAGCACAAATGCATCTCCATGACCCAATAAACCTGCCATGGCATAGCCTCCGTCCCAATTTTTAGATGATCTTTTTAAAATTCGTTGAATGTCTAAATTTTCTTCTATATAAGGTGATGCCTGTTTTTTATTAAAGCCTGCTGATTTGGCTTTCTTATAGGTGTCGGCTACTTCGTCTTCTAAAAAATGTCCAATTTTTTCCATCACCGTAACCGTATCTGTAGCTTCTTTTGGGTGCTGCCCTAACGTAATTAACTCTTGCATTAATTGCTTCGAATTCGTCATATTAAAGTTTCCTGCAACAATTAAATTTTTGTGCTTCCAGTTGCTTTGACGTAGAAATGGATGTACGTTTTCAATACTATTTCCACCAAAAGTTCCATAACGTACATGACCCAAAAATAAGTTTCCTATGTATGGCATATGCTCTTCTTGCCATTGTACATCGTCTAACTTATCTTCATTGTTATCAAAAATCGTATTAATCCTGTTATTAATCTGACTAAAAACATCTTGAATAGGTTGTGTTTTGTTAGAACGTATTCTACTGATGTAACGTGTACCTTGATCAACATTAAACTTTATACTGGCCAAACCAGCGCCATCTTGACCTCTGTTATGTTGCTTCTCCATTAACAAATACAATTTGTTCAATCCATAAAAGGCTGTACCATATTTGTCTTTGTAATACTGAAGTGGTTTTAATAATCTGACTAAAGCAATACCACATTCATGTTTTAAAACGTCACTCATTATCCTTAATTCTTATTGTTGTGTTGTTTCTCTGTATTTGTTGTTAAAAAAAATCCGCACAGAAAAGTGCGGATTTTTAATTATGTTAATTCTATATCAAATTGTGTCAACTGTTTAAATAGTTGCAAACGGCTTTGCATCTCTTCCTTCGATAGTTCTTCCATTCGCTGTGTTCCAAATTTCTCTACACAAAACGATGCAAGATTTGAACCGTAAATAATAGCGTTTTTCATGTTCTCGAAAGAATAATTCTCTGTTTTTGCTATATAACCACAAAAACCACCTGCAAATGTATCTCCTGCTCCTGTAGGATCAAAAACTTCTGCTAAAGGTAATGCTGGTGCGAAAAACATTTTTCCTTCATTGAATAATAGTGCTCCGTGCTCTCCTTTTTTAATTACTACATACTTAGGACCCATCTCATGAATCTTTTTTGCTGCATTAACTAGAGAATACTCACCACTTAACTGACGAGCTTCTTCATCGTTAATTGTAATTACATCTACTCTTTTTAATACTTCATGTAAATCATCCAAAGCAATGTCCATCCAAAAGTTCATCGTATCTAAAACTACTAACTTTGGGCGTTCATTAATTTGGTCTAATACAGATGCTTGTGTTAATGGATGTAAATTCCCTAACATAACTATTGGTGCATCTTTGAAACTCTCAGGAACAACTGGCTGAAAATGTTCTAAAACATTCAATTCAGTAATTAAAGTATCTCTAGAGTTCATATCGTTGTGGTATTTTCCACTCCAAAAGAACGTTTTACCTTCTTTTACAACTTCTATGCCTGAAGTATCGATTCCTTTTTCTTCCATCATATCTAAATATGATTGAGAAAAATCTCCCCCGACTACAGAAACAACTCCTGTTTTTACTCCAAATTGAGATGCTGCCAAACCAACAAAGGTTCCTGAACCTCCTAAAATTTTATCTGTTTTTCCAAAAGGTGTTTCAATAGCATCAAATGCAACAGTACCTACTGCTAATAATTTACTCATTTCTTAATTTTCTTTTGTCATTAATGAATAAAATAAAGAAGTAATTTGTTAATAATACGAATCACTTCACTATGTTCAAAATGACGTTTATCTTAAATTTAATACGTAATTTTGCATCTTATAAAGGCACAAACTAATTTTAAAGTGCAAAAATAGTTCTAAAAAATGACTATCAAAGAAATACAAGAAGAAATTATAGATGAGTTTTCAATGTTTGATGATTGGATGGAGCGTTATGAATATATAATTGACTTAGGAAAATCTTTACCTCTTATTGAACCTGAATACAAAGTTGACACCAACTTGATAAAAGGTTGCCAATCTAAAGTTTGGTTACGTTCTGAAATCGAAGGGCAACACTTAATCTTTAGTGCGGATAGTGATGCCATTTTAACAAAAGGAATCGTAGCTTTACTTTTACGTGTGTACTCAAACCAAGAACCTCAAGCAATTTTAAAAGCTGACACTAGTTTTATTGATGAAATTGGCTTAAAAGAACATTTGAGTCCTACCAGAGCTAACGGACTTGTTTCTATGGTAAAACAAATAAAAATGGATGCGATTGCCCAACAAACTAGAATTAGTTAACAATTAAGCTTATTAGTGATGACAGAAGAAAATTTAGAAGCGTTAGGAGATAAAATAGTTCGTGTATTAAAGACAATATTTGATCCTGAAATTCCAGTAGATATATATGAATTAGGATTAATTTATGACGTTTTTGTCTCTGAAGAAAATGATGCTAAAATATTAATGACGTTAACCTCTCCTAATTGCCCTGTTGCAGAAACACTTCCTGTGGAAGTTGAGGACAAGGTAAAAACCTTAAAAGAGATTAACGACTGTGAAGTAGAGATTACATTTGATCCTACATGGACTCAAGATATGATGAGTGAAGAGGCTAAACTAGAATTAGGAATGTTATAAATATGGCAGAAGAGATTATCAATAGAGTTGCAAATAGCAAATTAATTACCATTGATTTAGAAGATTTTTATTTAGATGGAAAACGTGTTGTCTTTGATATTAAAGACTGGTTATTCGAAGGTTTGTTATTGCGTGAAAAAGAATTTAGAACTCATGTTAAAAATCACGATTGGTCGCTATATACAGATTCATTCGTTGCTTTATCTTGTTCATCAGATGCTATAATACCTTCTTGGGCTTATTTACTCATTACTGCTGAACTCACTAGTTTTGCAAAAAAAGTAGTGATAGGAAATCTTGAACTTTTAGAAACTGTTATTTTTAATGAAGTACTTTTTACTTTAAACATTGATGAGTTTGAAAACAAGCCAGTTATAATTAAAGGATGTAGCAATAAACCTATTCCTGAAAGTGCCTATACTATGCTAATTAGTAAGATACAACCAATAGCTAAATCTATTATGTACGGTGAAGCATGTTCTACAGTTCCTCTTTTTAAGAAGAAGTAAAAGTTAAACTACACACTTAATCAGTGTAAAAGCTATGCCTTAAAGAGTTTTGTACACTGATTATTTTCAAAAAACAACATACGATTATAATTCACTGAGCTACAATTATTTTCACCTTTTCAGTTATACTTTTATTGAATTTTGATCATATCTAATATTAAAAATAGTGACTTTTACACGTTCCTATTGTCTAAAATCTAAGTAAAGCGTATTTTTGCGCCCTTAAAAAATCAAAAAATAGAAACAATGAAAAAATTATTAGCTATTGCAATTTTATTTGGAGCATTAACGATTTCTGCTCAAGATAAAAAAGAAGAGCCAAAAGAAGGATGGAAAAAAGGTGGTAATATCTCTTTCCTATTCAATCAATCAGCATTTAACAATTGGTTAGCTGGAGGTACAAACAACATCTCTGGTACCTTAGGTTTAAATTACGACTTTAACTATACTAAAGGTGATTGGACTTGGGATAATAAAATTATTGCATCTTACGGTGTTACAAAATTAAAAGGACAGGGTGCTCAAAAAACAGATGATCGTTTTGAACTTAACTCTTTAGCTGGTAAAAGAGCTTCAGAGTACTGGTACTACTCTGCTTTCTTTAATTTTAAAACTCAAATGTCTTCAACAGATGTTAGTGGAACACAACTATCTCATTTTTTCTCTCCTGCTTACTTCCAGTTTGGACCAGGTATGCTTTGGAAAAAATCGGATAACTTAAAGATTAATATTGCTCCTGCAACTTCTAAACTTGTAGTTTTATCTGAAGATTTAGCACCTGCATTTGGTGTTGAAGCTGGAGAATCTACTAGATATGAATTAGGTGCTTCTGTAAGTGGATACTATAAATTTGATATTATGGAAAATGTATCTGTAGAAAACATTTTAAACTTATACAGTAATTATTTAGAGGATTTTCAAAATGTAGATCTTGATTATACTGTTAATATTGTAATGAAAATCAACAAGTACTTATCTGCAAACTTAGCACTTCAGACTATTTATGATGATAATGCTTTTAAAGGATTTCAGACAAGAGAAGTATTTGGTTTAGGTATAAATTATGGTTTCTAAGATCAACTTCTTTTCAAAGAATAATAAAACCTCAAGTACTAGTACTTGAGGTTTTTTATTTTCTTTATTTTTACTAAAAATTTCAAATATGACTTTACTCATTATCTACGTAGTATTATCGATTTCCTTCTCCTTTTTATGCTCAATTCTAGAAGCTGTATTACTGAGCATAACTCCTACATTCATAAATGTTAAAAAGAAAGAAGGAAAAGCTTATGCTAAAGACTTAGAAGAATTAAAAAAAGACGTTGACAAACCTTTAATAGCTATACTCACTTTAAATACCATAGCCCATACTGTTGGGGCTATATTAGTTGGAGTTCAAGCTGAAAAACTTCCTTATAAATTTGAAATCTTAGGAATAAATACAGTAGGTTGGGTTTCTGCTATCATGACTTTTCTAATTTTAGTAGTATCTGAAATTATTCCTAAAACTATTGGAGCTACTTACTGGAAAAGCCTAGGTAATTTTACAGCTAAAACTTTACATGCGCTTATTTTCCCTTTAAAATGGACGGGTATTTTATGGGTGTTACAATTAACCACAAAAATTATTGGCGGTAAAGGTGCACATGGTACTAGTGTTTTAAGTAGAGAAGATTTCTCTGCTATGACTGAAATAGCTGAAAAGGAGGGTGTTTTTCAAAAAAATGAAAGTAAGGTTATTAAAAACATGCTAAACTTCAAAAAAATTACAACAAGGCATGTTATGACACCTAGAACAGTTTTAAAAATAGCCGATGCTTCTCAGACTATACAAGAATTTTTTGATGAAAATACAAACTTACGCTTTTCTCGTATCCCATTATATGCAGAGAACCAGGATAACATTAATGGGTATTTCTTAAAAGATCAGCTCTTAGAAGCTATAATAAGAGGTAAAGGAAATGAAAAACTAGCTTCAATTAAACGTGATATTATTGTTACAAGTAGAGATTTACCAATTCCTGATTTATTTGATCAATTCATAGCACAAAGAGAACATGTTGCTTTGGTTGTAGATGAATACGGATCGGTAAGTGGTTTAGTTACTCAAGAAGATGTTATTGAAACATTGTTAGGTTTAGAAATTATGGATGAAAGTGATAATGTCGCTGACCTACAAATTTTAGCAAGACGAAGTTGGGAGCAGCGTGCTAAGCGTTTAGGAATTATAGAGTAACCAATTAAATAATATATTATTAAAAACACCTAGATAGTAAACTATCTAGGTGTTTTTAGTTTACAGTATCGTAGCTTACGATTAACACTCTTTACAAGTATTTTTTAATTTTTAACGTTGTTGACTTATTATTTTTTAGAAGCTAAGAAGTCTTATTTAGAGCCGTATTGGATAACTCCTCATGCTATCAACCTTTTGTTTCCTTTTATGAAAAACTATGTATTAACAACATAAAAAAGCCAGACTATATAGTCCGGCTTTTTTATGTTGTTTGTCCCGTCCTAAAATAAGTTGACACAAACTCAACTTATTAATGAAAGATTCA